>Ga0315294_10005037_pt1 | contig 14491 bp, 19 predicted proteins | sample YL17G13_40_MG_FD_203626 | JGI IMG/M metagenome (GOLD analysis project Ga0315294, IMG submission 203626) | Sediment microbial communities from Yellowstone Lake, YNP, Wyoming, USA - YL17G13_40 | ecosystem: Environmental > Aquatic > Freshwater > Lake > Sediment | place: USA: Wyoming | collected... | reverse complement strand
ACGCCAACGAGGCCTTGTCCTTCTTCAGACACTTCCTCACCGATAACGAGAGGCTGAGTGTCACTCCATGTGTAGAATGTACGCTTTAGATCGATCATGATGAAATCCCTTTCAAAAAATAAAAAAATAGAAAAAACTAACTTAATTGTGCTTCGTAAAGCACTTGCCTGTAATACGCATTTAATCTCAGAGGCTTCTTCTGCCATCTTCGAGGAGAACCATTCCCACTTTGACTTCCGTGAACTTGCCTATGTACTTGTCATTGGCAGTCTTCTCGGCATCCTCATGCCTTTTGAAAGTATCGACATCAAGCTTCCAAGGGGCGGTATCGCTATTGCGGTACATGACCGCGAACTTCATCTCTCCCGCAGTGACATAATGCTTTTCTATGCGTTCTGAATATATCTCTTACCCTTCAAATAAAGAATAGGGGGAGCTAAGCTCCCCCTAACTCTTAGTACTTAGAACCTAAGCGGAGTCTGCGTTTCATGTCATTTTGCTTCTCAGAAGCACTCATCAAGCGGAGCGATGCTTCGATCTCGTTCGGAGCTTCATAAGCTTCCGAAGAAGGAGCGAGCGGCATTGAGCGCCGTGCTAGTCTTTCTGATAGCGTCTCATCGCTGAACTGGTTAGCCTGGGCAACGGCTACGTTGCTTGCAGAGTTGACCATACGTCTCGTGTGTGCGAAGGCTTCCTTCGGCATTTCGAGGTATTCCTGTGCATCCGCAATAACCTGGTCGAGGTAAGGACGGAAGCTGTTCGCGAAGCACTCTTCTACTACAAGAGCTGGATTGCTGAAACCAAGGCTTGCGAGCTTGTCTACGAATGCTCTCTTGAGCGGGTTAGACTTGCCTGCGATAAGGCCTTTGTTAAGGGCATCAGCAGCTACTTGCATAGCGTCAACGAAGTCGGTTCTCAGCGTGCCGAGACGCTCTGCCCGTACTTCTTTGAGAGATGCTTCCACTTCCAACTTAAGTGAGTTGGCGAGGTTCGACTTCGTTATGCCATGAGCATAGAAGCGAGCTTTCACGCCTTTGAGCATGTCATAGATACCTACGCGCTCAGTCGTCTGAGCAATAACGTTCGGCCACTTGACCTGGTCGCAGAAGAAAGCTGCAACATCTTGTGGGTCATTTTGGTCAGCCAAATGAACTTCAGCAATCGGCTTGCCCGCTGCTTGAATTGTCCAATATGGATCTTCTTGTGATTCCCAGAATGTGAAGGCAAGAGCATCACGACCAACTTTCATGTTTTTCAAGTCTTCAAGGTTCTGCAATACTTCATACTTCATGGCGTCAGCCTCCCCTTTTTCTTCATCAATCTTAGGTGCTGCCTCTTCGCCTTCTTCCGAAGGTTCGGTATCAAGGCTCTTGTCAAGCTCATCACTACCCTTGTCTAAGGCATCCAAACCTTCTTCAGCCTTTTCCACCTTCTCTTCGTCGCCTTCTTCAGCAGCAACCATTTTGATCGCCTTGAGGTTCATGGCGCGAACTTCTTTCCAAAGTGCATAGCCTTCCTTAGCGAGGGCTTCGTCCTTCAACTTGTCTTCAGCTGTCTTCACGCCTGCCACGATAGCCTTCTCGAGGTTGTCGAGAGCTTTGAGGCTGCGCTTAGCACTTACCATACGACCTGCGCGAATGGCTTTGCGGATCTGCTGAACCATAGCCTGCGCTTCTTCTTTTTCATCTTTCTCTTCGCCTTTGTCTTCTTCTTTGTCTTCTACAGGAGCTGGAGCTTCAGGCTCTGCATTTTCCTGAGGAGCTGGAGCGGTAAATGGGGTCTCTTCCTTCAAGGACTCAAGACCTTCATCAGCCTTCTCAACTGCCTTGTCGTCGCCTTCGTCTTCAGCAATGACCTTAGTCGAAGCCAAAGCGAGTGCACGTACTTCCTTCCATACTCCAAAACCTTCCTTCGCAAGCGCCATGTTGCCGAGCTTCTTCTCAGCAGTCTCTACACCAGCTATGATTTCTTTCTCAAGTTTGGTGAGATCCTTCAAAGCGGCTTTTGCGGCAGTCAGTTTACCAGCGCGTACCGACTTACGGATATGACGAGCGATTGCTTCAGCAACCTTAACTTCGTCTTCTTCTTCCTTAGACTTAGCTTCGGCTTCCTTCTCGCGCTTAGCGCACTCATCATCAGAAGGTTTTTCGTCATGATCATGTGCTTCGCCAAGATCATCGCCTTCGCCAGTAGCTTCATCATCTTCGCATTCTTCTTCAGGCTTGCTATAGCCGCCAGCTTTCTCTTCAGCAGGTACGGCGTCTTCTTTAGCCATCTCATCGAGACCCGCCATTGCGAGTTCCATGTCGCCAGCCTTAATGAGGGCAGCTGTAAGTCTTAGGCGTTCCATCTTAGAAGCTTTAGCCAAATGAGCTTTAGCTTTCTTGATGTTTCCCTTAGCTAGGGCAGCCTGTGCCGATTCTTTCTCAGCATTTTCTTCATCGCTAGGCGGTTCAACGGGAAGTACAGGCTTCTCTTCGCCTTCCTCTTCGCCTTCGCCTTTGCTCTCTGCTGAGAAGTCTTCTGGTGGGAGTTCTTCGTTTTTCTCATCAAGGTCACTTATGACTTCCTCTAAGGCTCTTGCCCTAATAAGATCGCCTGCCTTGTGATACTGCGCCTGAAGCTTTTTGAGTGCTTGCTTAGTTGTTGTTGCCACTGTCTGATCCCTTTCATCCTTAGAATTATATGCAGTTAGATACCTACGTGCCTCGTCAACGTACCCACCAGCCCGTAAGAGGTTGGCTAAAGTCTGCGCCAATTCCTGCGGCGCCTCGTTGAATTCTGGACTTTCCTCGATTGCGACCTCTTGGATGTTCCTAAAGGCCTGTTCTGGTGCCAGGTCGTCGCTTAACGCGGCAGACACCGGTGTTGGGAGATTAGGGGTACGCCCTTCGCTCTCATCCCTGAAGACCTCTATAGAGGCTCCTAGGTAATCATGAGCGATGGACGGATCTCCGCCCTCCCGCAGTTCTCTCGCCGCCTGAGCCAGCAATCGCCGTGCAACCGGGAACGTGGTATTTAGCTTTTTTGTATTGGCTTCGATGAACGCAGCCACTTCTTCGCTTAATTCCTTGTTCCCCCGATTTTTTAGCTCGGTCAGCTTCAATTGGAGTGCCTTCGACATTTTTTTCTCCTCTTACTCCATTACAGCTACATGATAAAACATGATAATTATGACAACCTCTGGGGGAGGTTTATTATCTAACAAAACCGCCTTCGCGGGCTTGCTTAGATTTCATTGCTTCAGATACCTTCAGCCCACGGCCAAGAACTTCCTTGCCGTTCATCTCCTGGATGGCGTCATCGCCCTTGTCCACTTCGATGAACCCATAGCCTTTGGACCTGCCAGTTTCTCGGTCTCTGATGACTTTTACGCTACCCTCAACTACACCGTACTGAGAGAATGTCTCAGTTAGGTCAGCTTCCACAAGTTTCCAGGGAAGGTTTCCAATATAAAGACGCATGTAGAACTCCTTTTATTGTAAGGTAAAGGGACATAATGAGGGTATCAATTCGCCCTTAATCATCTATATTAATCTACTTAATCGCATTTTTAAACGCGAGAAGGATACCGTGCTTGACCTGCTCGTCAGTCAACTTTACTCCGGCTGCATCAGTCAGTCGGAGAGCCACCCGTTTGCTGAGTGTATTTATAGCTTCGCTCCGCTCTATCGCCTTAAGTCCCTCATCGATATACTTTTTGACGCTAGGATCTTGAGCTATTTTTTCAATGTTTTTCATAACTATCGGATCATGCTCCATGGTGACCGCCGCTTGACTACTACTACCCATGTTTGTATCCTCATCGTTTTTCTGCTGCAGTTTTCCGCCGCAACGATGGCAGAAGAAGCCTTCACGCCCCTTCAGTGTTAAGTGAAAGTTATCGAAATACTCCGAACTACAGTTCGGGCATGACTGTTTTTGTAGGTTATCTGTCTTGAGGTCGTCTCCCAGCATTCGCTCTACCTGCTGTGGGGACATCTCTTCGAGGAGCTTTGAAGCCTTTCCAGATAGGGGAGAGAAGGTATCGAGGCCGAGATCCGCATAATACTTCTTGCCCGCCTCCTCATCTTCAAATAGCCCATAGCTGAAGCCAGCATCCGGAGGTGGACCCCGAAATAGGTACACGGGTCTATAAGGTTGATAGTCGACCGGCTTTTGAGTGTAGGGATAGTACCCAGAACCACCACCGCCGAAACCAAGGATTAACTTCATATGCAGCTCGCTCTTTCTCTTCTAGAATTAAAGACCGCTCTTGATCGCATTAAACCCTCTCCCTTCGGAGAAGTCGGTTCCCATCAGGTAAACCTGCCCAGCTACAGCCCACTTCTTCCAGTTTTCGGCTAATGCATCAGAGGGGCGTTCGGCAAGAATCTCAGACACGCGGTAGTCTCCTGTCTCCTGTGCGATAAGCTCAAGAGCGGCTACACGTTCCAAGGGAAGCTTCTTCCCTTTTTTCCAGGCGAGTTCACTGCTGGTGTTTTCACGGATATCGGTACACAAGGAAAGTACATCTTGGCGTAGTGGTATGTTGCATGCTCTTGGTTTGAGGTTGGCTGTGACCGGCATCTGAATGCCATCAACCGTCCAATCCCTCTTGAGCATATAGCTTACTTTGGCCTGGGCGGGTTTTTCTCCCGACTCTACCGTCAATTTGGCTGAGGAGATATCGCTTCCGATAGAGAAGTCGCCAATGGGAACGGCAGCTCCAGCTGTCTCCTTGAGGAGATCGGAGATATCCTTCTCAAACTTCTTGATTTGGCTTTGGATGGACTCCTCAAGTTTGGTGAGTAGGCTTAGGAGTCTGGTTTTGGGGTCTACCGCTGAACCACCACCGCTGGGAGCTGGCTCCGGAGCCGCTTGTTGGGGGGTCTCAGTATCTTCCTGGGGAGTCTCTTCTACTTCTTGGAGCGCCTGAATGGCATGTTTTTCCGCTTCGGCACTTGAAAGTACCCCATTCCTTACTTTGATTGTAAGCTCTCTAAGAAGCTCCGCAACTTGTGCCGATGTTTTCTTTGCCATAGTTTCCTCAATCTTCAATATGTTGACAAAAAGCTGAATGATCGTTTTTCTGATAAACTTAATCTTATCTGAGAGAATCCTTATTTAATCTTGGGACATAAAATTTTTGGGTTTACCAAGACGGGGGATTTCTGTTATTCCTTCCGCACACCAAGTGGTGACCTTAGATATGACATTTAGACGCATTTTTTAGGTTGTTGCTTTTATCGAAAGAGGAGTAGTTGTTTTATGTTGAAGTTTGATGTGTTCGATAATGAGTTAGATAGGCTTCATAGTTCTTTTGCGGTTATAGTGGAAGCAGTCTTAATGGGACAAGAGCGGCTTTCGGATGCCAATAGGGACCTTCTGATTAAGTTGCTTGATCAAAATTGTGAGAGCAAATTTAACATTTACGGCATGCTGGCTGCTGAATACTGCTGTGTTTATGAAGAGGATGAAGAAGAGGAAGAAGACGAAGAAGACGAAGAAGAGGAAGAAGAGGAAGAAGACGAGGAAGAAGACGAGGAACATGAGTGTCCTACCTGCTCCTGTACGCCCGAAGTTGAGACGGAAGCTGACTCAGCTTCTGATAAAGTATAATCATGTGGTGGTTGGGCTTGTGGTTTGTTATCGTAGTCTTGGTTCTTATTTTTTTCCGAGGATCCTTCCATAAGACTCCGCCTCCTCCCCCTTCTAAGTAATTAAGTAAGTAAAGTTTTTTTCCAGGGCTGTCATTTTTTAGTGGCAGCCTTTTTTATTTCCTACTACACTTTAATAGAGCAAATATAATATTATTAGTTTAGGAGCGTGCGATGCCGCGAGCGGGATCTAATCGCGATACTTATATATCCGAGAAGGGTATGGATGAGTTTCGCAAGTCATTGGGACTTAGCCCTATCGTGAAGGCGAAGGTAAAATGCCTTGGCTGTAGCAAAGAGTTCATAAGTCAGGACGTGAAAAAGAATAGGATGTGTGGGCAGTGCAAGAACTCCGATAGGGGGCGGGGTATTCATGAGTCGTATCATTCGACCTTTAATTCTGGGAAGTTCTCAATGGACATGCTGTCGCATATCCCAGTATCTTAGTCTTTACAGGGTGTGAGGGTGTTATTCATCATGGTTGTAAATTTCTTTGCTTAGACAAGAAATCGTGCAAAAAAATCGCCAAGAGGCAGAAAAGACCATTCAAGTAATCCACCCTGTTTAGTCTTTTACTGGATAGATTCCAGAAATATCAAATTCTGCTTTGCCATCTTCATCATAGCCAGATGCGGGATATCCCCAAAGATCCTTCTCCCAGTCGATGTACTCAATCTCTTCAGCCTCAGCCGTGCAGCCCTCATCCTGGTAGGTCATGATGTCCCTACCCATGATATACTCCTGCATCTTGGCCTTGGCCTCAGCCTCATCTTTAGCCTTAATATAGACAACGCCATCATACTCCACCGTGGACGTCTGCGTGACGGACTTTTTAAGTTCGACTTGGAAGACATTCTCTCCATCATCGGAGGCTTTGATCTTTGAAAGAAACGTAGTCATTTTGCCATACTCCATATTATTATAGTATCCTTGACTCCTTAAACCATTCGGCTGAGGCAGTCTACTCCAATTTAGAAATACCATAGCTGATGGGACTCTGCGCTAACGTCGGCAGGCCCAATGACCGAACTCGTCTCGAAGTACTCGCATCCGGAGCAGAGGTCATAAGAGAGCTTGCTCTTATATACGGTTCCCTTCGGATATTTAAGCGGCTGCGCCCCATTGGAAAGCTGCCCGGTGATCGAGTTTATGAAATAGCTGACCCAACTTCCCATCGAGTATGAACGGCGCTGGCCCTTTTCTATCTGTCTCGCTAGTGCGGAGTCCTTCGTTCTATCATAGCCGAGAAGGACATATATTTTCCAAATGTCCCAACCTGGGAAGTATCTCAGGGAAGAGTCGAAGTGGACCCCCTTGGCATCAGTGAAGACCTTGTTCTGATGATCTGCGAACGTGGGCTTGCCTACGAACGTCTTGTAAATGAACTGGCCGAACCGTGGGTCGAAGTATGTAACCTCATCGAAGGGGAATGCGTGTAAATTTCTATTAGGGTAATTAACCGTAACTATTGGAACTTCTGTTAAAATATAATCTTTAATGTCGGCAGATATCTGATAGGTCTCGCTCGCTCCTTTGAGCCAGCTATAGTCGAGGGCATTGCCATTGACTGTGGCGATGGCCTTTTTCTTGTCGACGATATCTACCCTACGTAGCCTATCTTTAGCATCATCCCTCGTGGCCGAGAAGTCGGAGAGTGCCGCCGAAGCATAAATTTTAAACCGACTTGAATGGTGTCTTTCCAACATTTTTCTTCCTCTGCCCTAAAGGGTATAGTGTTACCTCAACTTAATCTTATCAGATTAAATGCATAACCTTGACATCTTAGGAGTGCCGCATGAAGTTAGTTTTACTTCTTATGTCTCTGCTATGCTGCTCGGAACGTAAGTTCTCCCCCTGTCCCTTCCACTTCTCAAAGGTGATGATGGGAACAGACTCGGAGGCTAGCAGGGAGTGTCCTCGATTTAAACTAGAAATATTTAGAAAGTATCTACACGCACGATTAAAACTCTCCCTAAATCATAATCAATGAAATCCGTATATTTTTTTCCGTATTTCTCTTTGAGAGCGATATCAAATGCGTTGAAGCGTTCAACTACTTGGTCATCAAGTTGTTTAAGCCCACTTTGGATATCTTCAGATAGCGGCAAATCAGCATAACTTAAATCTTGACGAGATACCTCAAATTCTTCATCTAGTCCTTCGTCTTGAATGGTATTCCATACTTTATTGGTAACTTTAGCGTATGGAAGTGTGGGAACCTTTTGTAGTAAACTTATTTCCCACGATGCGTGGTCAGCTAAAATTAGTTTACTAATATCGGATTTTCGCACATAATTTCCTTCAAGTTTAACGCCCATCGACATCAATTGCCGCCGTAACTCGACCTTGCTGATAAAACCCATTTTTTTAACCCCTTACGATAAAATCGACACCTTAATTAAAAAAGCGCAATTAAGTAGACCACTCATTAAATGTAACATAAGCATTCCGCTACTTAATTATGATTAACCACTTAATTGAATCTTATTTACTGTAGGCTGGTTTAAATTAGTTCGTAAAAATCTTTGATAACCGCATTAACCTTAAATTTACGAGTAAAACCTAGGCCATCGCATGAGCAGTATGTGAAGTTCAGGGGATTTTCCTTCAAATAAGGCGCTTCCGATACCATAAGGTGAGTGCAGGTCTGGTTATCTTGTCTGTACCTGAGACTTTTATGCGGCTTGCCGAGAGTACTGTGTTTCCATTGACAGGAAAGTTTAGGGAAGTACTACTGACTCCCCTCTCACCTATGGTTGATAGGTCAATAAAGGCAACGCTCGGAGTGATGACTCCTGATGAGAGATCATAGCTATTAATAGAAAACCGCGTGGCTTCCCCAGCAAGGATGGGATTCGCCTGGCTCGCAGCGAGGGCTGTGATTGTTATAGGCGTGATGTTCTCGCTATCATTGTCCTGATGCGTATCATTGGAGTTCGATACGAGGCTCACTGTGTGCGCAGTCGTATCGGTAGTTGAAGACCAGGTCACCAGTGACTCATTCTCGCTCAGCCATTCTCCCCGCTCCTCATCATAATAGTAAATCCCCTGATAATCCCCATACTGGACCCATATGATCATGCCAGGAAGAGGATCAGGAAGTTGGCCAGGGTTGTTAATGACGATGAGACCACCCTGCGGCGCGATTGCTGGGTACTTTATGATCTTCAGTATCTTGAGGTTGTCTCTTATTATAAGCTCATCTTCGATGAGGATCCAATCCCGGTAGTCGATCTCGACATCCTGGTTGGGGAGTATGGGAACCGTCTTTCCTGACCTATCCGCGCGCTTGCGATCCTGAAGGACTCTAAGGTAATAGGTAGTCTTCTGAAGGTTCCGGACTACACCCGGTGTTATGAGCTGTATGTTTGTAACAGGCATTCTTACTTGCCCTTCTTCTTTTTCGGCTTTTCTTCTTCACATGAGGAGTCGATTATGAACTCAAGCTCGACAAGGTCGTCAACTGTGAGCTTTATATTCCCACCAAGCTCAGTCACGTCGATGGTCGCAAGCTCGATCTCCATCCTAGCCAATTCACCCATTTCGGCGGCGAACTGCAGCATATTTTCCGTGGCCATCTTGTAATAGGAGGTAAGGCCTTCACTCCGCTCTATGACGGGGTTTCCAGCCTCATCCTTCGTCGCCCATTTCTTAGCAAGCTCACTCTGCAACTCATCCCATTTCGACATCTCTTCCCTTAGCTGCTTTACCAGCCCTCTGAGCTTGAACATAGCGCGGATTGGGAGTTCTTGAGCAGAAAGCCTGTCCACGCTCTTGCGAAATGGAGGGGAGACGATTTTTGATAACAGCATTTTCATAACAAGTAGCCTTTCAATGAGAGAGTAAAGGAAGCCGCGGGAAGGCCCGCGGCGAGTAAATTACAGTACTTGAACGATGACCGTGGAGTCCCACGTGATGTTGTTGTTCGCCACACCGACCACGTTTACGAGGACGTTGGTACCGGACAGGGTTATCGTCACGTTCCAAAGCGTCTTGTCTTCCGACGTGTACATGGAGTCCACGTTGAGGATGGTCACTGTGCCGCCTACTCTCTTGACCCGGAAGGTCCGGATGTAGGATGCGCAGTCGCCTGGCGTGCCTGAGGAGCCGCCAGTACACTTAGCGATGACCCGAGCCTCGACAAGCATTACTGTGTCAGCCGCCGTCGCGATGGTGTTGATAGCCTGTACCGATGCATCCGTCGTGAGCTTCTGCGCCTGCAGGATCTCATAGTTTACGAGCGTCGTTGGTGCTTCAACTCTGAGTGCGCCGTGAACGATAGCCGAACCAGCGACATCCAAGGTACGCTGAGGAGATGCTGTAGCAATACCTAAGCGGTTGGTTGAGTAGTCCCAAGTGATGGCGTTCGCCGCACTACCCGCCTCGCAGTCGAGGATGAAGGATGCATTGTAGAACGCGAGCTGCTTGTCGACACCGATGGCTGGCGTCTGAAGGGCGACATACCCGTTGCGATCTTGCCATGTGTAGGTTCTGTCAGCCGTGAGGGCGCTGAAGAGTAACTCACCATAGCCGAGAGCCGCAGGAGCTTTAATTAGAAAGCCATCACGGGTCGTATTGGTTTTGATGTAGCCAGTCATTGTAGGTACGATGCCTACTTTTTCTTCAAACTGGATACCAGAACCAATGGCACTAGCAACATCTCCACCTTTGTTCAAGGTGATAAGTTTGTCGGTGACATCAAGTTCAGTCGTGTTGACATAAGTCAGCGTACCATCGACCTGGAGCGTACCATACATCACGGTGTTGGCTGGGCGACCTACAGTACCAAAAGTCTTGTCGCCATAAATCGTCTGATTTCCTTCAGTGAGTACGAAATCCGCCGAAGTCACTGCGTTACCAGGGTTCGGAACTGTGTAAGTGATGTTCGCAGAACGAGATGCCTGGGCAGCGACGATAAGGTCGATCGACTTAGCATTTTGGATGATTTGATCATCCACAGCCGTACCACTTGGGCTGTTGGAGTAGAGGGCGATCCTACGGTAGTCACCTTCATTTATATACGTACCGTTGGTTGCTATTTCATACCATGCCGTATCGGCAGGTCCGAACTTGCAGTAGAGGCGTCCGATCTCAGAGCCGCCCGAGAGCGTCGCGCCAGAAACAGAGACTGCGGCGGGAGTGCTGGAGATGAGGGCAATCAAGTTGCCTTCGGGACCAAGCGGAGCGGGGAGTCCCACGATGGCGGTTAGGTTTACATTAGGACCAACGGCTACGGCGGTAACGCCAAGAGCTGAAGTGATCGCAGCGGCAATCGCAGTGGCCGTCGCATCATTGGTTGCGCCAACAGTCCAAGCAGCGCCTTCAACGAGGGCTGTAGAGCCGACCGTCAGGGTTATGCCGGAGGCTAATGTGTAGTCGGCGACAGTGAACGAGCCTGTGGCTGCGATCTGATCGGGATAAAGGGCTAAAGAGCTAGTGAAGGCTGGGGTTCCTGCTGCAGCCCCAGGAATGGCATCAATGACATATATCGTTTGATTGCCGATGGTTCTTAAGTCTAAGATATTGGCCATGGTCATCCCTCCTTAAGGGGTTAGGTTCGGAGAGTAGCAAAAAAGATTTTTTAATCAGATTCAAATAACACATGAAAGACGTCATCGCGCAAGACGAAAGTAGCATCAGTCAAGAGATCTCGAACAAGCCAATCACCGTCATTCATAACCGCTGACTGGTTTCCCGGAAGTGTTGCTACCAATGCTAGACTCCCATCGGGGCAAGACATGCAGTAGGTATCCGGTGGAAGAGAAGTAGTAATAGCCTCATCCTTATTAAACTGTACCGCCTTGAACCTCGCTGGTTTTTTCCGGTACAGAGAAGTAACATCATCCCATGTGGATAGCTTAGTAGACATAAAACTCTTTTCTAAAAAAACTTCTGTAATTGGTTCCTAGTTTTGCCCGTCCAGTTTATGGTATTTTCGGCTGCTCCCTGTACTTTAACGCGAGCCTTAGTACCTAATATATCCAAGTTAACACGCCAAGTAGGCTGATCTCGAAATGTATAGGCGGACTCGACCATATTCAGTGACAGCGTCCCACCTATGTTCTTCACGGTTCCGATTTTTATGAATGCTCCAGCATCTCCAATTTGACCTCTCAGGCCACTTTCCCTAGCCGCAGTGACCCATGTCTGAAGCATCATCATGCTATTATCTGGAACTTCTATCTCGTAAAGTACCTTTTCTATGCCATCTGTTGTCTTTATCGTGGAGCCAAAACCGAAATCCGCCTCAGTGACATACCTATTATGCGAAGAAGGAATGGGAACAGTACCTACAAGGGCTTCCTTCTGCCCCTGATCAGGCGCATACCTCCAGACTGGATCGTAAAAGGCTGACTCAACGGGAACATCTGAAGGTATAGGGTCATTGCTTCGTCTAACGAGCTGACCTGTATTAATGGCTGACCACAGCGCTTGTGGTTCAAGCGACGAGTAGTACAGTTGCTCATGTTGAAAGATTCCCTCAAGATCAATTTCTTCTCCTGCTTGCATCTCAAGATACAGAAAAGAGTCGTTGAGAGTAACCACCCCTATTGTGGGGTTTTTAACAATAAAAGCCATGATTCCTCATTTTCCACACAGAGAGAAAATATTCTGCCGTCTCCCAACACTCTCTCTGTGATTTAAACTCACTTACACAATCACAAAGCATATTATCAGACATTTTTATCAAAAAAGTTTTTTCGGTCATTGTTCACTATCCTTGCTAACACCCCTCCACTTTTTTAAGAGTGAGTAGTCAACGAATGGGTTAATACACGAGGAGCAGCCTAGATAGTATGGTCTCAGCCCTTCTGGGATGTCCTTTACCTTTACCTCTTTGCCGCAGATGAGACATTTAAAAACCATCTCTTCAATAACCTCTCGGCTCATTAGTCAACCTCCCCAAAAATAAAGTAGCCCACAGATAGGTATTACAACCAAAACAACATCTAATCTTATCCTTTTGTTTTTCGTGCTTTGAAGATATTGAGAAGTTTCCACCCCTTTTTTTCTTCAATAACAGAAGCCTCACTCTTCGCCTTCATGTCAGCCGTCAGATTCGTCAACTGCGAGACGGCTTTGTTCAGGAGATCCAGCCCCTGCTTGTACCCGTAGGGATCCGAAGGCTCAGGTTCCGGTTGTGGTTGTGGCTCAGGCTGAGGCTCAGGTTCCGGCTGAGGTTGTGGCTCAGGCTGAGGCTCAGGTTGTGGTTCCGGTTGTGGTTCCGGTTGCGGTTGTGGCTGAGGCTCAGGTTGTGGCTCTTCCTTTTTCGGAGCAACTGGACACATAGGGCAGAAAACACCCTTGATGGGGCATAACTGCAACACTGGACAGTCTCCTGGAGCTTCCGCGGGGGTTTTATGTGGTTTTGCAGGACATAAGGTACAAAATAATCCCTTCACCGGACAGAAAGCAAATATTGGGCAATCCGCTTTAGGCTGAGGCTCAGGTTCCGGTTGTGGCTCTGGCTGAGGCTCAGGTTCTGGTTGTGGCTCCGGCTCTGGCTCAGGTTCAGGTTCTGGCTCTGGTTGTGGCTCAGGTTCTGGCTCTGGTTGTGGCTCAGGTTGTGGCTCAGGTTCTGGTTCAGGCTCAGGCTCAGGTTCTGGTTCTGGCTCAGGTTGTGGCTCAGGTTCTGGCTGAGGCTCAGGCTCAGGCTGTGGCTCTGGTTGTGGCTCAGGCTGAGGTTGAGGCTGATCACCCCCGCCTCCACCACCACCGCCTCCACCGCCATTTCCTCTTCCTAAGTTAACGAGGTATTGCTGAAGGGTTTTAATTAAGTCAATGCGATCCTTGTTGTTCTGGTTTATGAGCTGGAAAGCTTCCTTCAGATCGGCCTTCGCCCGCGCGTCGGTGATCTGCTGCAGCTCCTTCAGCACCTTCAACAAATGCTCGTTTATCGTTCCCATAAGCTCCCCTTTAGCTTTTAGAAAATTTTACGGTGACTTTAGGAAATTTTAGATTGTCATCCTTATCATCTAATCTATCAGAATTTTTCCCTCCTGTCTCCTTCGGAACCGGAGCCGGTACGGAAGATGGCGAAGGCACAGGCGATGCTGGGCTTTTCTGATAAAAGGCGGTTATCGGAGCCGCATTCTGCATAGAAGTTTGGAGTATGGCTGTCACTCCTCCTATCAAGGACTGCAGTGCTCCCAGTGCCGCACCCATCTTGCTTATCTCATCTGCCAGTGCTCCCTGCGTGGACTGTGCTATCTTAGCCGCTTCCTGTCCGGCACTCAATTGGGCTAGGATACTGCTTATGCTCGAGTCGCTTTCCCCGCGGAAGAGCTTCGACGTGGAGACTGCCTCCACCGGGTCAATGTCCGTGAAGCGCTTCAGCATCTTCCCCTGATAGGCTTCGTTGATGGCGTCAAGCCTCCTATGGTGATTGACCTGGTGCTGATAGAGGCTCGCCATCGCATATGCCGATGACATGGCTGTCGTCTCAATAGATGAGATGGTTATCGCATCAACCACCTGTGGGTTCACAGTATCAGAAGTTCCTGCTCCGGCGCTACCATTGGGATCGGTAGGGTCGGCTGGGTTAGTGGGATCGGTTGTTGGGTCTTGAGGGACGTTAGGATCTTCGGTTGTATCTCCCATGGCGCACTCCTTTTAGTTTTGTTAAAAACCAGAAAAGAAGCAGTAAACCAGAGACAGAGATCAACTTCGGCAGTCTGTTCCTCTATTCCTTTTTAAGCGACTTCAGCAGCTTTTCAGCATCTTCGCCTTCCTTTAGGAGGTGCTTTATACTACCTTCGGTGACAAGCACATAACCAGCCCATTCCCGCTTGTCGCAGCCTTCGGGTAGGGGCATGGAGTCCTCGAGGTATATCCGTAGGGAGCTGGCCAGG
>Ga0315294_10005036_pt1 | contig 14492 bp, 11 predicted proteins | sample YL17G13_40_MG_FD_203626 | JGI IMG/M metagenome (GOLD analysis project Ga0315294, IMG submission 203626) | Sediment microbial communities from Yellowstone Lake, YNP, Wyoming, USA - YL17G13_40 | ecosystem: Environmental > Aquatic > Freshwater > Lake > Sediment | place: USA: Wyoming | collected... | reverse complement strand
CCCTCCGGGCCGCCCAAATTCATGAGACCTATTATGCTCTCGTTCCGTATGGTCTCGTCCCCATTGGACCAGTCCATATTCCCCAGACCATATATGGTCTCAAAATAATTTAAAAATCTACGCCCCATCACGCCCTAGGGCGGCCGTAAGACGGCGCTAGGTACACCCCAATCGCCCCAAAATGGCCACACCATGTATGCTGTCATTTTGCATCATTTGGGTCATAGTATAATATTATTCATCACGTGCGCTAGGACGGGTTGAATTGCGTTAAACTGGCACAGCATATATGCTCTCATAAATCGCGCACATCCGCCCAAAAAGGTTGCCCCGCGGCCGAAGGCCGCCATGCGCCCACAGGGCGCATCATCATCATGTCTGCATCCCACTCTTTCCATATTTTTACAATCTTGAACTCATCAAACGAGAGAAATTCAATAATAATTCATTAAAACGAATATCTCTCAATCATCCGAATCAAAAACCCTAAAAAGTCCAACATGTTTGCAAAACCGCAGACATGTTGCATCATTGACCAACACTTTTCATAAACCTGAATTCATCAAACGAGAGAAATTCGTCAATGATATTTATGCATTTTTCTTGTTTTTCTTTTCGTCATGCACCTACGTCTTCCGCCTGTAGAACCCTTAGAACCCACAGAACATGTAGAAACCCTAGAAATCCTTGGAAAACTTGCATTATTAATATCGTTCAATACCTTAATGAATTCACGTTGATTACTCCCTGCGTATGCAGTTAGCCAGCGTGTCAGGTCTTCTCGTGTCAGTCCGGGATTTGTCCTGCTCACCAAGTCGCGAAAATTTGCAGGCATTCTATCATCGAATAAAATGTGCATCGCCCATTTGGTGCAATTCCATTCGTCTGGATTGGAATCTGCTCCAACCCCTCCATATACTCGCGGGATATGAAAAAACATTAGTCGGTCAACGATTAGTGGTTGACCCGCAACATCAGCATCTTTAAAATTACCCACAACCTCGGATACCCGGTCAAATTCTTCTTGCAGTCTCCCCATTATGGCATCGGTTAGTATTCCAATCCACACGATTCTTGCTTCGGAAAACTGTATCAACGGAATGTCAATTGAATACAGCGAACCAACATCTGTGGATGTGTCATAACCATATGCAACTGAATAAAATTGACCACCATACAATATATATATCCCCGTGTGCGGTATATTTGTGGCCACCAAAAACACGATTGGCCTGTCTAAAACATTTGGGTCTCTGATTCCTTCAACCAATTCTTCGCGCAATGTTAATGTTTTTGGTTTTGGTTTGTAACTGAACGATCTCTCTTGTGGATCACCTCTGTAATTGTAATATTTGAAAGTGGATTCATCATGAATGAATGGCACCCGAACCACCGGGAGCACTTGTTCCAGTTTTGCCACCCCTAGCGGTTGCGTAGTTGATAGACTGTCGAAAAACTGCCCAGCCATTGTGACCTCCCCGCCATTTTTATGGCCAGTCATCGGATGGTGGTGTGCAAATGAAATGCTTGAGTGGTCTGAGCAAAGCCCATGTGCGAGGGGTGGGTTCGGACACTCTTCAACCGAACACTGCATTACAGTTTATAATACATGATTAAAATAATTTCAGAAACCCCGTAATTGAATCCAATCAACAATGTCTCTCAAACATGCAAATGCCATAATTTATTTTTTTTTAACAATCCCCCAACGATATGGCACAAATTGTTTCATATTTTCATCATAATACATGGCTTCAACCTTATAACCATCTTTTATTTTATAATATTTTGAAATTTGTTTTATGTCATGATGCATTACATCTGACTTACGAAATACAGATTCATAAATAAAACTACCATCCTTTTCTGATACAAAATTAAACAACCCCACATTTCGTAAATTTCCATGCATGAGCATTATTTTTTTACCTTGTGAATCCGTAATATATATGTGCTCACAATAGTCATCTTTTGTAATTAATTGACCATTGTTATTCATGTAACGTACAATTCCGTTTGAAACACTTATTTGTCCATGCTTTTCATTTGTTATTGTGCGTGTTCCTGTTTCATGTTTTCCGCTAGGATAAAATTCCGAAGATGCTGTGTGAAAGTTGTATTCATACACACCCTCCTCTAGTTGATAATTGGGCGTAAATGAATTATAATTGCTTAAAATGCAATAACCAATTATTATAATTAGTGAAACTGCGAGCACACGTAGTAAGACGTGCTGTGTCATTTTATATAATACAATTATATTTAATTTTTCATTTGGAGACATATGAAATGAACGGAATATCTCTCAAACATGCAAATGTAAAAACCCCTAAAAGGTTCCACCCAACACTTTATGCAAATCTGAATCCATATTCTGAGAGAAATCCGTCCATAATATTTGTACTATTTTGCAAATATTATGGGTTCATTGACTATTAACGCCTTTTTTTGTGCATTCGAGACCCTTTTCTAGTCTTTTTATTATGTTTTACATGTTTTCGTCGGTTGCTGCGTTTTTTGCCACCATAAATATTATTATTATCAGTGTTATTATTGTTTAACTTACGGCGTAAATCATCAATTTCGTCTTGCAACCTGGCAATTGTGTGTGCGTTAACAATTTCTTGTTGCAATGCTCCAATTGTTCGGTTATTCTCAAAATATTGCCCAAGTAGTTTACTTCCACTGATATGAGAGAGTTTGTGACTCATATTGTTATTATTATAATATATTAATTATATAATAATATCTGCATTATCTCTCAACTTGCGCAACAATCAAACCTAAACCATGTGCCAACTCGCGCCAACAATAACGCCATCCTCTATTGAATTTATTAGTGCACCGCCACGTTGAATACGAATGCGACGTGTTTTCTTACGGGGTGTCTTGCAACCCTTTCTGGTTTTGGGTTTCATGATGGTAAAATTAATATATATGCGAATATTAAAATGACAATGGTTCATGCATCCACCTCCAGAATCAGGTTTTCCGAGCATTGCTCCAGTTGCAGCATCTTCTGCTTCCGAGCGTAATTGCTCTTGAAGTACTGGATGCACGGGTCCGGCGCATCATACGTCAGGTAATACTTGCTTCGGGTGCCAACCACGCGCCGCCCCTGTTCCAACGCGTCGATGCTGACCACCTCTGTCGAGGTCTTCTCCTTCACACGCACCGAGCTCGCCCCCACCTCCTCCGACTTGGACGCCATCTCAATGTCCTCATTGAAATGCGAGAGATAATCAGACACAATGTCGTCCAGGGCGCGCTGGGCCGCCTTCCTTGCTTTGTCCAATGCATCCAGTTGCGCCAGCTCCTTGCGGTAATTGGTAATCAGAATCTTCTGCAGGGTGCCGCGCTGCACGGCTTCGTCGCCCTTTTTTTGCGCCAGCTCGAGAAGCCAGTCCAGCAGCATGAACACGAACGCCACGTTGTCGCGGTCAAATCCTGACACGAACACCAGGTGCTTGCCGCCCTTGGTCCGGTTAAGCTCGAACCGCTTCTTGTTGCAGATGCTGCCGTTCGCCAGCATGATGCCGCCCACCGCGTTGGTCTCCTTGCGCAGCACGTCGCGCTCGAAATCGGCGGTATTCGCCACGGGATTCGTGGGCAGGTTGTTCTTCGTGTCCAGGAGCACGGTGGTCCCCAGCTCCTTGTGGCGGAAGTGGAAGTCCGTCTTCTCGCTCAGCACGGACCCCACGTGCGTGATGGTCCACACCGCGTTCATGTGCTTGTCGTTGTAGTCCAGCAGCCTCGGATACAGCTCCTCCTCGTAGTGCTTGCCCTTGGACTTGTCCTCGTACATGTTGTAATACCACTCGTTCTTCGCTTTCAACGCTTGTACCTGCTTCCCTAATTCATCCACGCGCGCCGCGCTCGCGCGCTCCACCTCGGCATTGATGCCCTGAATCAACCTGTCGCAGCGGGCACGCTCTGCTTCGCACTCCCGGCGGCGCTGCTCCGCCTCGCGCCGGTACTCCTCCGCCCGGCGCTCGCCCTTCTTGAACTCCTCCTCGCGCACCGCGTGCAGGCGCTCCTTTAAATGATTCACCTCCTCTTTCAGCTGCGTCGCAGCAAACTCGTCGGCCAACGAGGGGGTCTGGGGATGCTGATGCTGTGACCAGAACTCGCGCCCCTGCTCGTGCAGGAAGATGCCGAGCCGCACAATGTGGGCGCGCTCCTCGAGAGAATATGCGCTTAAATCGGGTTCCTGATTCATTATTATTTGGGTTATTTTGTAAAGCGCCGTGTGTTTAAATGCAATTCCTTGTATGAATTGAATTGAATTTAAAAATGTGTGCCAAAGTATATACAATTTTGCATGCAGATTCCAGTGTATCATAACCGTGGCATTGGAACTCGGGGACAGGGCTACAATTTAGGCGACATTCTGAACATGCCGTCGCTTTGGGCTGGATGGACGCCGTTCCAATCTCTCGCCGATTTGGCCGCGGTTGCCGAGCAGCTGCCGCAATCCATTGCCGGACGGTACTACAACTGCCGGTCGGATGGACTGGGTGCCGTGGAGCATGACCCCTGCATGCCACACCGCCCTCGCCTGTTGCGCGCGGTCGACGAGTGCATTGCTGAACACCCTGCAATACACCCCATGCTGCGGACGCTGCAGGATGACTCCGTGCTGTGCGTGCACCTGCGCAGCGGGGACTACGGCCCGGTGGATGATGCGTTTTTGAACGCGATTGCGCGACTGTCCAAACAGTTCGCCAAAATAGTTGTGCTGTCAGGGGTGCACTGCAACGGTGACGAGCAGTTCATTGCGCAGAACGTCGCGCGACTGAGGGACAGCCTGGCGCGCATCCGCACCCTCGTTCCGCGCGCGGCATTCGATTTCAATCATCCCGACATGCATGTGTGTTATATGGCCCGGGCCCGCAACTTGTTGGTGCACATGGGCGGCTTCTCCGTCATCGGGTCGCTCGTGTTCACTGGGAAACAGCTCTACATTACGCCCGTGTTTCAACCCGTTTTACACAGAATGACTGGAAAAACTCAGGCATGGCACGACATGCAAATCCCGCATCGGCTGATGCATCCATCGACTGCACTGAAGCCTCCTTCAACATTGAAACATGCAATTCCTTCTCGCAAAACCAACGGAAACACGATGCGCATGCTCCTGTCAAAATGATGGGGAGGGGTTTCCATCATTTGCGCTTCGGTTTTTTTTTGTTTTTGGGCCGGGGCGCTGAAACGGTGGTCTCGGGCTCGACACACCTTGGTTGGGGCATGACCTCTTCTTTCTCTTTCAGTTCTTCCTCTGGTTGCAACTGTTGCTTCTCTTCTTCTTCTTCTTTTTCGATTATGACCTCTTCTTTCTCTTTCAGTTCTTCCGCTTGCTTCTCTTGTTCCGCTTGCTTCTCTTGTTCCGCTTGCTTCTCTTGTTCCGCTTGCTTCTCTTGTTCCTCTTGTTCCTCTGGTTGCAACTGTTGCAACTGTTGCATTTGTGGTGGCCTACTAAGTGGCGGATTGAACAGCCTGGGACGCACGCTGCCAATCGAATGCATTCGGAACATGTACATTGTGTTATTGGTGTATGAATCATGGTCCGATTTATTTTTCAGGAGAATTACGTGATACCATCTCTCGTTTCAGCCGTTCTAAATACAGAATGGCGTCCATCAGCTCCTCCTGCATGTGCTGCGCCCACTGCTGCGGGGTCAAGTCCGTGCGGTCCAGCGTGGTTCCATATTTCAGCTGCCCCACGCGACTGCGCTCTTGGAACGAACGCACTACGGCCGCCACTACGGTATCCGTGTCCTTATCCGTGTCCTCGGAGGAATGAGACATTGGAACGGGGTTGAATGAATGCGGGATGGGGGGGGGGCAGTTTAGCAGTAAATGGCGTGAATCTTTTAAATTCTTATTATTATATTAGCATAGCATATCCATGTCGAATTACTTTGTGTCCGTCATTTTGGAGTTTTTTGCAAAACACCCAGCATGGCCCATTTCGACCCTTGCAACCATTGTCATCACCAATCCGGTTGAAATGGTTGTGTCATCCATATTAAGTGAAAAATTCATTGCGTCCCTGCAGAATCAACCCAACATGCGCTACTTGTGGTTAATCATGGGCATGCAATTCGCATCCAATGTGGTGTACGCGCTGCAAGAATTGGTTGATGCGCACTACTTTCCCAAACTGGAACAGGAGCTTCGCATGGACCTGCTGTCCAAAATTTCCACCAAACAGGAGTTCAATTATGAAACCATGGACGGCGGCGACATCATCACCAACATTCGAAACATTCCCAGCAACGTGTCGCACTTCATTGACCGGTTCACCACCTGGGTCATCACCCCCCTCATCACCATTTTGCTCATTGGCGCGTACTTGATGCGAATCAACACCCCCCTCGGATTGAAACTGGTGGGCATTTTAATGCTGTACATGGCCTGCAACTTTGCGGTGCTGCAGTCCATCCCGCAGGAGGCACAGCGCCAGGAAGTGGAAGAGGCCCTGCTCATCAACCACATCGACGACGCGCTAAACAATGCGCTCAGCACCATGATGTGCGACTCCACCACCCAAGAGCTGGCATCCATTGCCGAACGGCACGCGCGATTCGATTCGTACATGACCGCCAACCTTCAAAAACGGGCGCACGGGATGATGCTGTCCGGCGTCATGATTGTTGCCGCGCTGGGTGCCATCGTGTGGTTGATATTTCAGGCGTACCGCAACCGGACGTTGTCCAAAGCAAACCTGGTCATCCTGCTCATCGTCGCCATCTCCTTGGTGCGCCACATCCGCCTGCACACGAACCGCATGATATACGCGTTTCTTGAATACGCCAAACTCATCAAAAACCACGCGTTCGTTCAGGAACTCGCGCACAAAACGGTGCCCGACGGGCTTGCAGCCGGGTTCCCCATACACGGCAACATCGCCTTTTCGAACGTGTCTTACGCATACGACGGAACCGACAACAAGGCGCTGGACCGCGTGTCGTTTAAAATACGGGCCAGAGACCGGGTGGCGATTGTGGGGGGCAGCGGCAGCGGCAAAACCACCGTTTTGAAACTCATCATGGGGTTTGGGGGGGCGCAGGAGGGCAGCGTGCTGATTGACGGGCACGACGTGCGCCAAATGCGGCGCAAGTACCTGCGCAAGCACATTTCATTGGTGCCTCAAAACGTGAAGCTGTTCAACCGGTCCATCATGGACAACATTTGCTACGGGTCGCCAGGGCTGGACCCCGAACGAGTTCAGGAGGAACTGAAAAGCCTGCACGTCATGCGCGCATTCAATGCGCTGCCCGACGGGCTGGACTCCGTGGTCGGCAAAAACGGGGACAAACTGAGCGGCGGACAAAAACAAATCATTTATTTGCTGCGATGCTACTTTCAGCGCACGCCCATTGTGCTGATGGATGAGCCGACCTCCGCTTTGGACGGAGAGAATGCCAAGTACGTGCGACGCATGATTCACGCCATGTCGCGCCATGCCACGCTCATTGTGGTGACGCACGATCCCACGTTTGCTGCCACCTTCCCGGTTCGGATGCAGATGCAGCACGGACGGCTCGTGAACAACGGGTCGGAACTGGATTTGGATTGATTATTAAAATATTTAGACATAATATAACTCAACGTTAAACAAACAAATAAAATGGTTTTATCAACCACCAAAAAATGTCAAGCCATACAATCCATCACCAACAACACGTGCATTCTTGGTGGCCCCAAGAAGGGCGGCCTCATCACCATGCAGGGACGCAACCCCAATCTTAGCGCCGCCATCACTTCCCGTGCTCCCTATTGCTGCGTCCAAACCAATCTCGGTTGCATTGCAGGGTTGGCTTATTTGAGGGCCAACAATCTCATGACCATGAATCCTCAGTGCAGCGGAGGTGTGCCTCATCGCATGTATCGCGGGTGCCGGTCATCCGATTCTTCTGGTTCTTCTGCGTCTCACAGCACGGATATCCAATTGTCATCCATTGCAACACAAGGTCCTACTAACACTTATACGTTGATTGCATCCACCACAATTGGTGCTGGATACACATTGACCATCCCTTCCGGTATTGACCTAAACCCTCAGATTTTGGAGACCACTTTAATCATTCCAGTCGGAATGACACTCACCGTCAATGGCACCCTTGCCAATAATGGCACACTCACCGTCAATGGCACCCTTGTCAATAATAATAATACCATCATCAATAATCTCACCATCCATAACAATGGCAACATCATCAACAATGTCGGCGGCAACATTGTCAACAATGCCGGCGCCACCATTAATGCAAATAGTGGTAGCAGATTTACAAACAATGGGGCAATCAACAACAATGGCATAATGATGAAAAACTATGGTACCACTTTTACCAATTATGGGACAGTCGCTGGTAGTGTAACATACAATGGAGGATTCATCAACGATTTAGGGACGATGACTTCCCCCATTCAAATTAATTTTTATTACTTTGCGACTCCAATTCAACCCGGTGCCACTATTTGGCAAATGAACAATAATTCATCTACAATCCAGCCAAATTATCAGTTGACAATTCCCTCAGGACAATCATTGACTGTGTATGAGACCCAACTTCTTACAAATAATGGCATCATTGTGATTGGTGGCACCACCGCAACCTATCTTAACGCATTGGTTGGCACTTTTATTAATAATGGAACCGTCAACATCCAGAATTATGGCGCACTTTTTGATTCCGGCACCATCACCAATACCGGAATCATCAACAATAATAATGGCGGTGGCATTTTGATAGGGGTCAATGGCTCTCTCGTTAATGTGGGTGTCATCAACAACTACAGTTTTTTATCGACAGCACTGAATAATCCAGGATTTTTTGTTAATAAAGGCACACTCGGCAACAGTTCCACCATCAACAACAATCTCAGTGCCACAATACAGTTTAACTTCGGTACCCTTAACAACAGCTCCACCATTATAAATAATGGAACCATTCAAAATATTTCAAGTACTATCAATAACTCGGGCTCCATTGCACCTAATCCGATTACTTAATTTAATTTTTTATTTGATGCGATGATAATTGTCTATGTCATCTCATCCAATTTTAGGGCTTGAATTCATTCATGAAGGCATGAGCGACTGCTTGTCCAGATGCACCATGTCCTTGATGAACGTCTTGATGATTTTCTTGTGCGCGCTGTCGTCGTGCTCGATGTTCTTGTACAGCTCCTTGCAAATGTTCTGGTACTCCGTGTGCATGGAGTCCTTGACCTCCCAGCCCGGGTGCGCGTTCATCCAGTCCTGGATGACGCGGGTCTGGTAGCAGGACGTCAGGTAAATGAAGTGGCGCAGGTGCGCGTGGCCCTCGTCCTTTATCCACTCGTCCGCTTTGACGTACATGGTCTCGCGCTTGGCGTCCGTGCAGTGAATGGGGCGCTTGTGGATGTCCATGCCGCGCAGGTTGTTCGCGATGATGGAGCCCACGCCCTCCACGATGCCCTTCGTCTTCGTGTACTCCAGGTCGTTCAGCGTGATGTTCAGCGTCTTCACGAAGTCGCTCAGCTTGATGGCGTCCTTGCACTCCTCGTTCAAAAACATGTTCAGGTTGAACTGCGTGTTGTTCGTGCTGTTGCTGCTGGTGATCACGTTGCCGTTGCCCAGCCGGGGAATCATGTCCTTGATGATGGCGGACATGTTATCCACCACGTTGCGGTTGTCCTGCAGAATCGTCATGACCATGTCCTTGAACTCCGACAGCTCCGATGCGGGGGCTGCTGTGGCTGTTGTGGCTGTTGTGGCTGTTGTTCCAGGTTCGTGCACTATCAGCTGCATCCGGTTCCCTTGAGGCTGCGCTTGTGCTTTGGGACACGTCTTCCGGTGAAAACTCAGGCTGGACGCAAACTTGTAGCGCTTGCCGCACTCGCATTGATTCTTGACCTCATTCACATCCACCACTGTTTCCAATTTTTTGTGTGCAGCCGAAGCCAGATGCCGCTCATAATGGCTGCGATATGAAAATGCCAGGTTGCATAAATCACACCGATGAGATTGCGATTGTTGATGCATTGATGTTGAGAGAAAATCGTGATGATGTGTGATGATATTTTATTTTATATGTGCATTGTATTTATATGCATTTGGGCTGAAATGCATTTGTCCACTTGCCAAAAATGTTAGTAGCCGAGTTAGCAATTTGCCCAAAATGTTAGTAAAATGTTAGTAATTTGTCAAAAATGTTAGTAATCTGTTAGCATTTTTGAGTTTACCTAGCGAGCATGCGATGCGTCGATGACGCACATTCACTGCATGAATGGTCTGCTCAATTATTAATGAAAAAACTTGGCAAATCGTTAGTAGCCGTTAGTATCCAGTTAGTAGGTCTGGGACCCCGGATGGCTCCAATTGCATGCCGTTGCTGGTGCTTTTTTTTTAGCCCATTTTTGGACTTTTCGGCGGACATGCGGACATGATACCATGTATGCTCTCATTTCTGATTGGATATTTGTTAAATTATTTTTGTTATTTTTTGAAGTTGATGTTGCAAAAGAGTACAGCGATCTGAGATTTTGGACAAAAAAAATGTCCATTTCTGAGATATGCAAAACACTTTTGTGAAAAAATGCGCGAGTTTATATAATAAATGGGCCGAAGGGGCTTAAAATAATACTTGATGGTTCAGTGATTCATCTTTTATATGAAAATGAACACATGCGTCGTTTTTAATTTATAACATTTTGGACGACATGTATGCATTCGTTTTGTATTTTTATCATATTGAACAATTTAAATTTTATTTAAGTTGACGGAAGCAAATGGATTGGTCTCAATTCTTTGATTTTTTCAAGCCAACCCTAATGTTGTGTTTTGTAAGTTCGTTGTTCATATTTTCTTTTGGGGTGACCCATCTCAAATTAGAACTGTCATTATTTAATATATTCGTATCAATGTGATCCACTTGTATTTTGTGAAATGGATCATCATTGGCATGAAATGCACATGCCACAAGGCGATGCACCAGTCTGTGAATTGCACCACTGGGGCACTCACATTTAAGAGAAACTGATCTATATCCATTTATCAAATATCCTTTCATGCAACGATTAAATTTTTTTTGTTTCACTTGACCAGTGTTTGAAACCATGTACTTGGGTGCTTCGCGTACTTCCCTCCATTCAATCATGGTGCCTGCACCCGCACTTGCATCGGCGTCATATGTTAAACTTTGATTATTGTCTTCAAATTTAATAAATCGCATGTCATCTATTTTGTAAATGGCATCGTCATTTGCATTGGTAAATATTAATTTTTTCCCAACAACTGCTTGATTCTCATTTGCAGCAGGAAAATTGACATGTGCGATTTTTCCATACAATTCTCTCACGACAGAATCATAATGTTGCGCCGCCTCAACTTCATCATCAAATTGCCCATAATACTTTTTTTTATGATACACTGTGAATTTATTATTTGTTTTGCTCCAACTAACGCCTACATAATTATTTTTATGAACAGTGTTCCTTTTTTTCCTACATTTGTTATGCAATTTAGCATATGCTGCCTTGTATGTAATGGTCAAATTCAACACAGCAATGCATTCTTCTAAACAATTGAAAGTGCGTTCAACCACGTTTGAAGGTGCGTGTATCAGCAATATTCGTCGCATGTATTTGCAGGTGTATTTGTGATTGGCATGAAAATGTTTCATGTTGTTCTCTCTGGTAATCCATTCCAAATTAGTGGCGTGATTGTTGTATGGATTTCCATCAATATGATTCACTTCTTTCAAATTGTCAGGATTTGGAATAAATGTTAGAGCAATCAATCGGTGCAAATAAAAACCTTGGAAACGAATTCTGGTTTTGGTAGATTTTAATTTTTCAACGTCAAACTTTTGTTGAATTTTGGTGATTGCATGCCTTACATTACCACACGTCGAAACTTGGTATTTATTATTATTTGGAAATTCTTTCCATGTTTCCAGTTCAGAAGCATGATTTATCATTGTATTGGATTGGAGTGGTTGAGTTAATTTAGGTTGGTTGTTCTAAGTGCATTTCATATAATTAATGAATATAAAATACATTATCCATTAGATACCCCCCGCCCTAGTACTCATAGAGGTGCGTGGTGGCCAAAGTGAAGCACCAGTCGTTGCCGTGCAGGTTCAGGATGTTGCCCTTGTCGTCCACCAGCTGCACCTTCATGCGCTCAATGTTGACGGGGCCGAAGTAGACGCGCTCGTTGATTTGCATGGATGACCCGAACTCCGTGTAGGGTTGGCCCGACTGCAGGGAGTACGTTTTCACGGGAATGAGCGCCAGGACGTCGGTGGTGGTGGGCCCGGTGTAGCGGTCCACCGTGGTGTTGTTGCGGTTCTGGTTGATTGCATTGATGGAGTAGAGCTGGGCCTGCGTCAACTGGCGCGGGGCGGACTGCACGTAAGTCGGGTTGCCCGACGCGTCGCAGCTGACTGCAATGCCGGGATTGAAGTACGACGGCAGGCTCAGCCGCGTGTCGTTGGTTGCAATGGTGACCAGCCCCTTGTTCAGGTGGTTCTGATTGTAATCGTCCAGCACGAGGAGGATGTACTTGGGGCCGTACGTGTCGGCCAGCGCCTCGGCGGTTACGGCATATCCTCCCGATGATGAGTTCACGTCAAGCACGTTGCTGAAAAGGGTGTTCCCATTTGCAGATGCGGTCCACGTGATTCCATCCGGCGAATAAGCCAGCGTGGTTGATCCTGGCCCACCCACACCTGCCACCCATCGATTGCTTCCATTCCATGCCACGCTGTACACAGTGCCTGCAGTCACCGAGGTCCCACTTGCAGAACCGGTCCACGTGATTCCATCCGGCGAATAAGCCAGCGTGTTTGTCCCTGACCCACCTGCCACCCATCGATTGCTTCCATTCCATGCCACGCTGTACACATATGTTGCAATCACCAAGGTCCCACTTGCAGAACCGGTCCACGTGATTCCATCCGGCGAATAAGCCAGCGTGTTTGTTCCTGTCCCACCTGCCACCCATCGATTGCTTCCATTCCATGCCACGCTGTACACCGTGCCTGTAATCACCAAGATACCATTCACAGAACCGACCCACGTGGTTCCATCATGGGAATAAGCCAGCGTGTTTGTCCCGGACCCCCCCGCAACCCACATGGACCCATTCCATGCAACTGATTCGCACTGTCCAAATATGGTGTTCCCATTTGCAGATGCGGTCCACGTTATTCCATCAGAGGAATACGCCAGCCGGTGTGTCCCTGACCCACCCGCAACCCACATGAACCCATTCCATGCCACCGAATTGCACGTTGTTGAAAATATGGCATTCCCATTTGCAGATGCGGTCCACGTTATTCCATCAGAGGAATACGCAATTGTGTTTATTCCACTCCCTCCCGCAACCCACATGGACCCATTCCATGCAACTGATTCGCACTGTCCAAATATGGTGTTCCCATTTGCAGATGCGGCCCACACGATTCCATCCGGTGAATAAGCCAGCGTGTTTGGTCCATTCCCACCAGCAACCCAAATGTTGAAATTTATGGGAAAATCATATATCAACTTATTTGGAACTGCGGGCACTTGGTTGGTGCCTCGGTACCCCATCAGCCAACCCAGGTTGGAATTCACCTTGGATGCAGCGATGGCGTCATTGATTTCTTGACCATTCATGCCTGGCAGCGCAGCATATGGAATCTGGTAGGCGGGGTCAAAAAATAGTATTGTGTAGGGCGTTGCCGACACATTTGTCAACGTCATTTTGCCGTTGACGGGATTAAACTGCACCTGGAATATGGTGCTGAATGGCGAGGCGGGAGTCGGGTTCATGCAAGCTTGGAGCTGGGCCGGCGTGTAATTCCCAGGTTCAACGACGAACGGCGTGTATGGGGTGGTGGCCCCCATTTGCCTGTAAAACAGCACGTTGGTTCCCGACGTTATGTCAATGGCATACCACGAGAACGGAATCTGAATGGAGTTCAGCTTGATGGACAGCACGTTGGTCAAATTCTCGGTCAAGTCCAGGGTGTAATTGGTGGGCGACGCGGGACCGAGGGGATTCTCGCTGTTGGGCGTGATAATCTGGCGGTACTGGCTGTCGATGTTGACCAACCGATTGATGGTGTTTTTCAGGTTGGGGTTCAGGGTTCCCTGCGCCACGGGCACCTGGAACGTCTCGTTCACTCCCAGCTTCTCGCGTTTGGTCGGCATGTGGCGGTTGCCCTGCAGCACCTGAATCTTGTTCTTGCGGTCGGTGGTCTTGTCGGCCTGCACCTTGTCGACCTGCTTCAAATACTCGTTGCGCCACCACTGGCCCAACTGATTGGAGGAGCTTTTGGTGTCGTCCGTGGCGGTGTCTTCTGGTGCAGGGTCTGCGTCTGGGTCTTCTTGGTCTTGGTCTGCGTCTTGGTCTTGGTCTTGGTCTGCGTCTTGGTCTTGGTCTTGGTCTGCGTCTGGGTCCTCTTGTTGTGCTGCTGGAACCAGGTCTGCTTGCGGAGGGTCCTGCTTGTCCA
>Ga0315294_10005035_pt1 | contig 14498 bp, 11 predicted proteins | sample YL17G13_40_MG_FD_203626 | JGI IMG/M metagenome (GOLD analysis project Ga0315294, IMG submission 203626) | Sediment microbial communities from Yellowstone Lake, YNP, Wyoming, USA - YL17G13_40 | ecosystem: Environmental > Aquatic > Freshwater > Lake > Sediment | place: USA: Wyoming | collected... | reverse complement strand
AAAACCCACAAACAAGCCAAAAGTCCTGAATGTGGAAAAAGAGCCTAAGAAGATTAAACTTGAGACGGAGGGGAAAACCAACTCCCCGGCACGCACGGAGGCGCAAGTCAAGGTAAGTCATCCCGCTCTCGAATCCTTTGCCATCAAGGGTGAATCATTCCTGACTCCCTCAGAAAATATCCATGCAGGCAAGATTATCAAATATATCGTGCAGGTGAGCTGGGAGGGCAAACTGGGAGATATTGAGGTGGATGAGCCGGACCCTCCGCTCCTCACAAACCTGAGGCTGGTGAAGGTCGTTCCATCCAACAAGGTGAGTCCGGAGACCAATCGCGCCATTGCCGAATTTACCTATCACCTGAAAGGGCTGGAAAAAGGCAAGGCTTACATCGGCATGATTGACGCCAGATACCGTCTCAAGGATGGCTCTGGAAGCAGTTCCTTCCGGTTGAAGGAACAGCGGTTTGACATTCTTGCCGCACAGCACAACTGGATTAAGAACATTCTTTATGTTCTGGGGATAGGCGTGGGTCTTGTCATTGTGGCAGGGGCGGCAATAGCAGTTATCCGTTTCCTTAAAAGACCTCCCGCCGCTCCACCCGCCCAGGAGGAAGCCACCACGCCATACGAGCGGATTCAGGGGGAGCTATCATCCATGCGCCTCTTCCTTGTGGAGGGTGAAACGCTGGATTTTTATTCCAAACTTGCCAAGCTTGTCAGGGGCTTTGTCGCCATCACGGAGGGGAATGATGTTCTGAAAATGACAACGGATGAACTCCTCAACTCTTTGCAGGAACGGAATTACAACCCTGAAAACAGAGACCGCGTGTTCTCCATCCTTGAGTTGTGCGACCGTGTGAGATTTGCAGGCCATGTCCCCAGTGCGGATGAAAATAACCAGGTGCTGAAGGACTTTGAAACGCTTCTGCGCGCCCCCCACTAACCCGAGGGCTCTAAATCGCCGGGATTTACGATATTTCTCTCTGTCACAAAAGTCCTCCGGGCTTGTAATGAAAAATCTCTGTCGCCGCGCTTTGCGTGCGTTATCTGTCAATCTCAATAGGAGGAAGACATGGACCCTGAAATTGCAGCGATTAATGAACGAGTGAAGGAGGAAAGCCGTTTTGTTGACCAGCTGGTGATGGAAATCGGCAAGGTGATTGTGGGTCAGCGCTACATGATTGAACGCCTCATGATTGCCCTGCTCACCAACGGGCACATCCTGATTGAAGGCGTGCCGGGACTGGCAAAGACGCTCGCCGTAAAAACCCTTGCAGGGGCGATTGACGCACGCTTCCAGCGGATTCAGTTCACGCCCGACCTTCTCCCAGCCGACCTCATTGGCACTATGATTTACAATCAGAAGGACGGCACATTTTACCCGAGGAAGGGACCCCTTTTCGCCAATCTGATTCTGGCAGATGAAATCAACCGCGCGCCGGCAAAGGTGCAAAGCGCACTCCTTGAGGCAATGCAGGAACACCAGGTCACCATCAGCGACACCACATTTTTACTTGATGAGCCGTTCCTCGTCCTCGCCACACAGAACCCGATTGAGCAGGAGGGGACATATCCCCTGCCTGAGGCGCAGATTGACCGCTTCATGCTGAAACTCAACGTGACCTATCCCAACAAAAAGGAGGAGCGGGAAATCTTAGAGCGGATGGCGGGCGCCCAGCCAAAAGTCCCCGATGTGGTCGTCCACCCGAAAGAAATCCTCGCCGCCCGTGAGGTGCTCAATAAGATTTACATGGATGAAAAAATTAAAAATTACATCATCGACATCGTTTTTGCCACACGCAACCCCGAGGCTTACAACATTAAAATCGGCAAATACATTGCATACGGCGCCTCGCCCCGTGCCACCATCTATCTGGCACAGGCGGCGCGCGCTTACGCCTTCCTGCGCCACAGGGGACATGTAACACCGGATGATGTTAAGGTAATCGGGATGGATGTCCTGCGCCACCGCGTTATCATCACCTATGAGGCGGAGGCGGAGGAGATGACAAGCGAGGATATCGTCAGAAAAATATTCGACGAGGTCGAAGTTCCATAATGCGAATTATGAATTACGAATTGCGAATTATGAACTGTGTATATTGCGCTGAGAACCGTGAATAAGACCATGCAACAGAACGCCACAGGCACCATAGACACCTCTGAGGTCCTGAAAAAGGTCCGCCGGATGGAAATCGTCACGCGAAGATTTGTGAATGACATCATGGCAGGGGAATATCACAGCGTCTTCAAGGGGCGCGGCATGGAATTCGAGGAGGTGCGCGAATATCACCAGGGCGATGACATCCGCACGATTGACTGGAATGTCACCGCCCGCACGGGCGCCCCTCACGTGAAGCATTATCGAGAGGAGCGGGAACTGACCGTCATGCTGATGGTGGATGCCAGCTCATCCGGAAATTTCGGCACCACGCGGTGGCAGAAGGAGGAGCTGGCAACTGAGCTGTGCGCGGTGCTCGCATTTTCCGCCATTAAGAATAATGACCGCATCGGTCTGCTCATTTTCACCGACCAGATTGAGAAATTCATCCCGCCAAAGAAAGGGAGACGCCACGTCCTCCGTGTCATCCGTGAACTCATTGCATTCCGCCCCACACACCGCCGCACCAACCTCACCGTTGCCTTAGATTACATCAACAACATTCTGACTCGCAAAAGCGTGGTCTTTCTCATTTCAGACTTTCTGGCGGGAGATATGCGCTCTGCCCTCGCCATCACCAACAAACACCATGACCTCATCGCCGTGACCATCACCGACCCCCGCGAGGAACAACTCCCCCCCGCCGGCATCATTGAATTCGAGGACGCCGAAACGGGGGAACTGGTCACACTGGATACGTCGTCATTCGGGACTCGCTCATCATTCGAGGACAGCGCCACACATGACCGGCAGGAACTGATGGGACTTTTACGCTCACTGAACATCGACCATATCGCGCTTTCCACAAGCAGGGATTATGCAATACCGCTCATGCGGTTCTTCAGGGAGCGCGCCAGACGCTTCTGAGACGAGGGGGGATGTTATGAGAAAAGTATTTTTTTTCTACCTGATGATGATTTTTCCAGTCGCGCCAGTTATTATGACCGGTTGCGGCAAAAATACAGCCATCACGAATGAGGAGGTAACCGCCCGCATCTCCCTTGCCGCACAGATGATGGACAAGGGGCTCTATGATGAGGCATCGGTGGAATATCGCGCGGCATTTAACACCATCGGCGTCTCCAATAAAAAGAGGGCAAACATATCCTACCTCTTAGGCAATCTCTATTTTGAAAAAATGAAAAATTATGAAAAGGCGCTGGGATGGTACATCCGCGCCAAACACTACGACCCGCAAAGCCCGGTCATGCAACAGCTCACCGAACGCACCGTCTCATGTCTCGAGCGCATCGGACGCTCACTTGACGCCCAGAATGTCCTTTCAGGCGCCACCTACCTTGCGGGCGAGGAAACGCGGCGCGAACCGGGAAAGATTGTGGCACAGATTGAAGGCCGTTCCATCACGATGGGGGAACTGGATAATGAGATTCAAAAACTCCCGCCCGAGGAGCAGAAGAAATATCGCGATAACCCTGAGGCAAAACTTGAGTTCCTGCGTCAGTATGTGAATAATGAACTGCTCTTCAACATGGCAAAACGCGCCGACTACCAGAAAGACCCGAGACTGCGTGAGCGAGTGGAAAATTTTGAAAAAATGCTGATGGTGAGCCGGATTTACAAGGAGCGCGTGGCGGATGCCGTCAATATCACACCGGAGGAGGTGCGGCAATATTTTGAGGCTCATAAGGCAGACCTTGCAAAGGCGCTCGCCAGAGATAATAACACATCGGACACGAAAACGTCTGCCCTCCCGGACAGAGAGCTTTTTGAAAAAACCGCCCCACGCATCGCAACTCTTCTCAAGACGCAAAAGGCGCAGGAGAAGGAATCCCGGCTAATAGAGGAACTCATGAGGACGCAAAAGGTGGTTATTTACGATGGCGAATTCGGGAAATAATTTCATAACCCCGCGGGACGCCCGATGACAAGACATGCCACATATTTCCTTTGTCTCCTGTTTCTTGCGCTGTCTGCCATGATGGCGGCGGAGGAACTGAAGGAGCCGGTTGTCATCTCCGGCAGGGCAAGCGTCAGTGAGATGTTCATCGGCGACCACGTCACCTATGACCTGACTGTGGAATGGGACAGGGGTTACAGCATACTACAGGTTGAACCGCCATTGGAGCTTGGCAAGTTCGAGATACTGGAGGTAAAATCCGCCGCAGAAGGTGCACCATCCGGCGGGCGCATGTCAAGGACTTATTCCTACGTCCTCTCCACCTATGACACCGGCGAGTTTGAAATCCCGCCATTCACCATTACTTATCAACTTCCCTCCGGCGAAAAGAAAAAAGCGCTTTCACAGCCCCTCAAGATTCGCGTCAAGTCTGTTCCGCATACGGCGGCGGATAAAAATGACATCCGAGACCCCAAACGCCCCATTGATATCCCTCCCAAACCATATCTGAGAAATTTCCTTCTCATGGCGGGCGCGGCGCTTCTCCTCATCGCCCTCGCATCCTTTATCATTTTTCGCTATATCAGGATGCGGAGGATGAGAAAACCGGAGGAGACTTTCCCCTCACGTCCCGCATGGGAACTGGCGCTCGAGGAGCTTAGCGCCTTAGAGGGTTCGCCTCTGCTCGCACAGGGAAAATTCAAGGAATATTACACACGCGCGGCGGACATCATCCGCGTTTATCTCGGACGTCTTTACCGCATCAACGCCATGGATATGACCTCATGGGAACTCTTTTGCGCCCTTGAGGACACGGTGATGGAGCCGTCCAATCGCGAGGTTCTGGAACGCCTCCTTGAGCGATGCGACATGGTCAAGTTCGCCAAACACCTCCCGAAGGAGCCGGAACATGTCTCAACGCTTGAAGAGGCGCGCCTGCTCATCCGGCGGACAACCCCCGCCCCTGCGCCTCCTCAACCGGAACCGCTCACGCCTCCGGCTCTGCAGGAAGGAGGTGCGAAGGCATGAGCCTCCTGAACCCAAAAAACTGGCTCCCCTTTGTCAGGGAATTCCGTTTCGCCTCGCCGGGTTATCTACTCCTTCTGCTCCTGCTGCCGGTGTTAATGGCGCTCATATTCCGCTACCGCCGGAGACATGCCGCCGCCATCAGGTATTCCGACATCCACAACATGAGAAAGATTTCACAGCCTCTGCGTATAATACTGAGAGCGGTTCTGCACATTCTGCGCCTTGCCGTGCTGGCGCTCCTCATCATCGCCATGGCGCGCCCTCAGAGCGGCTGGACGGAGAGAAACGTCACGACGGAAGGGATTGATATCATGCTTGCGCTTGATGTCTCCTATTCAATGAAGGCGATGGACTTTGAGCCGAACAGGATGGAGGCGGCTAAGGGGGTGGTCAGCGAATTTGTGGACGGGCGCACCTCCGACCGCATCGGCTGTGTCCTCTTTGCCTCAACTGCCTTTACCCTCTGCCCGCTCACATTGGATTACGGGGTGATTAAAGGATTTTTGCAGGATGTGGAGTTTGGCATCGTGGATGGCAACCGCACAGCCATCGGGCTCGGACTTGCCACCTGTGTTGCCAAACTGAAGGACTCCAAAGCAAAAAGCAAGGTTGTGATTCTGCTTACGGATGGCGATAATAACGTCTGGGACATTGCCCCGCTGATGGCGGCTGAGGCGGCGAAAGCGCTCGGCATCCGTGTTTACACAATCGGCGTGGGCACCATCGGGACCGCCATGGTCCCTGTTGACCGCGGCGTGTTCGGCATCATCAGTGTCCCTGTGGCGGTCAGGATTGATGAAAAGTCCCTGAGGGAGATTGCGGACATGACGGGCGGGCGCTATTACCGCGCCACGGATAATAAAAAACTGAAGGCAATTTATGACGAGATTGACAAACTGGAAAAGGTCAAGATTGAGTTCGTGGAGCATCAGAATTTTGATGAGCTGATGGGATATTTTGCCTTGCCGGCGCTGATTTTGCTCCTGTTCGAGATGCTCCTTTCGGGCACCTATTTCTTGAAACTGCCGTGAAGGCAATGCGCCAAACGCACAGGACTGCTGTAAAGTCCATTGTAATGGAGGCTGACTCCTGAACGGGTGATTCTTATGAATTTCGGAAACCAGACAATTTTATACGGATTATTCGCCCTGCCGCTGGTTGTTATTTTTTATCTCTATGTGTTCCGGCGGAAAAAGACGCTTCTCCTGCGCCTCGGCTCATGGGAATTAATCAGGAGGCTCCTCCCTTCTGTCAGCCGCCAGCGGCAGATATTGAAGGCGGGGATGCTTATCCTTGCGGTTGCTCTCCTCGTCTTTTCCCTTTCACGTCCGCAGTATGGAAGCATTGAACGCCCCATCACGCGCAAAGGTGTGGACATCTTCATCGCCATTGACACATCCCTCAGCATGCTGGCGCAGGATATCCAGCCCAGCCGTCTTGCGCGCGCCGAGGAGCAGCTGAATGGACTCATCCACCGTCTCCGCGGCGACCGCGTCGGTATCATCACCTTTGCCGGCACTGCCTTTGTCCAGTGCCCCCTGACGCTTGATTATGCCCTGGCGCAGAATATCCTTGAGACGATTGATGCAGACTCTGTGCCCATTGCCGGCACTGCCATTGGCATGGCAATCCGCACGGCAACGAATGCCTTTGAACGCTCCGCAAAGGGGGAAAAGGTGCTGGTGCTTCTCACCGATGGTGAGGACCATGAAACCGACCCGCTTGGCGCGGCACAGGAGGCGGCAAAGGCGGGGGTAAAGATTTATTCCATCGGCATCGGCTCTGAAAAGGGCGAGCCCATCCGCCTCCCCGACGGCTCCTTCAAAAAGGATAGCGACGGACACGTTGTCAACAGCCGCCTTGACCTTGTCCTTTTGCAGAAAATCGCCCAGGCGACCGGCGGCAAGACCATCAAGGCGAACCCGAAAGGAAGTCTCGAACTGGACGTCCTTTACGCCGATATCGGACTTATCCAGAAAAAAACGCTTCGCTCACAGACATACACCATCTATGAGGAGCGTTTTCAGTATTTCCTCCTGCCGGTCATCCTCCTGCTTATCATGGAAATGCTGACAGGCGACCGGAAAAGGTCGGAGAGCCGCAGAAGTTTTAACGGAGGCGGAGTTACGGTGGGGAAAATTGCCCTGATGCTCCTCCTCCCGCTCATCTTCGGCTTCACCCTCACAGATTCCCTCTCAAGACTGACGCGCCAGGGAAACCACGCCTTTGAGGAGGGGAAACTGGAACAGGCGCTTGAAATCTATAAAAATGCGCAAGTGGAATCACCGGAGTCGCCGGAGCTCCATTTCAATATCGGCAATGTCCTTTTGAAGAACAAAAAATATGAGGAGGCGATAAAGGAGTTTGAGCAGGCGGCGGCGCTCTTCAAAGAGCCATCGCGCATGGCTGATGCCCATTACAACATCGGCGTCGCCCAATACCGTATGGCTGAGCAGCTTATCGCCGCGCAAAATCTGCCCGAGGCGGCAAGAAAACTTGAAGAATGTATGGCGTCCAACCAGCAGGCAATGAAACGCAACGCCCGGGACGCCGACCCCAAATTCAATTATGAACAGGCAAAGCGCCTCTGGAAGGAAATCCTCGAAAAGATGAAGGAACAACAGAAAAACCAGGAGCAAAAACAACAGGAACAACAAAAAAATGAGGGGGAGAAAAAGGAGGACGAACAGAAGGAAAAGCAGAGCCAGAGCCAGAAAAATGAACAGAAAAAGGAAGAACAAGCGAAGGCTCAGGAACAAAAACAAGAGAAAAAAAAAGAGGAACAGGGACAAAAGGAAAAGGAGACAAAGGAAGAACAGCAGGCTCAACAACAGGAAACCAAGGTCGGCGAGATGAGCAAGGATGACGCCCTCCGTCTCCTGAGCACCCTCCCTCAGGAAAACAGGGAATCACTCAAGGAGGCGCTCAAACACCAGTATCAAGGCAGAACGGCGCCGGAAAAGGACTGGTAATCCCGCACCTCCCTGATAAATACTGGACTGCCGCAAAGATGGAATGGTCGGTGAACATGGGTGGCAAAATGAATATGAACAAAATTACATGGATAATCCTGCTATCCACAGCGCTCCTCGGAAGGGGCATCGCGGCTAATATCACCATCACTGCCGGCGCCGAGCCATCCAGCGTTGCGCCCGGAGAGGAATTTTCCTACACCGTCAGGGTTCAATCAGACTCCCTCGGGCATCTCCCCGAACCCACGCTTCCCCCTCTTGATAATTTCACCATCCTCTCAGGACCGAATAAGTCCCAATCCTTCCAGTTTATCAACGGCAGGATGTCAGGCGAGCTCATTTACAGTTATAGCCTTCGCGCCGCGAGCGCGGGGAGATTCACCATCCAGCCAGCCACCATCAAGGTTGACGGGCAGGAAGTCAAAAGTGAGGCGGTGACGGTCACCGTGGCGCAGACCCCATCAACGAACATCCCCGCGCCCATGAAAAATGAGAACATCCCCCGTCCGGGCACTTCCAATGAGCAGCTTCGCCAGTCACTCGAGGGCAAACTCTTCCTGCGCGCCGAGGTGGATAACAAAACCCCCTATGTGGGTCAGCCCGTGGTCGTCGCTTACACCCTTTATGCAAAAAAGGGATTGCCCCTCGTTACCTGGGGCGTGAGCCAGCCTCTGCCGCAATTCAAGGCATTTCTGAAAGAGGACCTTTATAACACAGAACGTCTCACCTTCCGCGATGTAAAACTCGGTTCGGAGACCTATCAGGCGGCGCTGGTCAAAAAGATTATCCTCGTCCCAACAAAGACCGGAAAAACAATGGTGGACAACTTGAATTTAGTCGTCGGACTGAATGTGCAGTCATCTGAACGCCGTCGTTCTCGCCGCTCTTTCGGAGACCCATTCTTCGATGACTTCTTCTTTGACCCATTTGGTCGGCAGGCGGAACAGGTTACTGTGCCATCCTCCGTTATCGAACTGGATGTTCAGAACCTCCCCTCCCACCTGCCGGGAGATTTTACTGGCACGGTCGGCGATTATACCTTCACTGCGAAACTGGACCGGAACAGCGCCACAATGGATGACCTGGTGACCCTGTCCCTGAGCCTCAGCGGCAAGGGAGCGGTGGAGAGCGCGCTTGAGCCGAAAATTCCGCCCATCGAAGGCTTTGAGGTTTATGAGACAAAAGCCCGCGTGGATAAAAAAATCACCGCGGACACACTCGGCGGGACAAAGAATTTCGATATCGTCCTGAGACCGCAGAAAACGGGCGAGATGCAGATTCCCCCCATCTCCTACACCCTTTTCAACCCTGAAAAAAGGGAATATGCCACCCTGAAATCCTCACCAATCAAACTTACCATTACACCCGGCACGGCAAAGACTCCCCTTGTCATTGCGGGGCAATCCCCGGGCATATCATCCGGCGGTGGGACAATTGTTGAAATCAATGCGGACATCAATTACATCAAGAGCGGTGAGCGCATCGGCGTGAAGAGTATTCGTCCCCTCATCCTCGGCGGATGGTTCCTCGAGCTTCATCTCCTGCCGCCCTTACTTCTTGCGGTGGCATATTATATCAGACGGAGGCGGGAGGCGTTAGAGGGCAACATGGGGCTTGTTCGCAGGCTGCGCGCCCGCGGTCTGGCAGGTCGCCGCCTGAAGACCGCCGTTGCCGCCTTATCCCGCGGCGACTCCAATCTATTTTACACCGAACTGGCATCCGCCCTCCGCGGTTTCTTTGGCGACATGCTGAACCGCGAAGCCCACGGTCTGACAATTGATAGTCTGGCGGAGTTACTCCGGGGGCGCGGCATCTCTGAGGAATACATCTCCCCTGTGTGCTCCCTCCTTGAAGAGGCGGATTCCATCCGCTATTCACCCTCCAGCCACACCACGGAAGATATGCGCGCACACTATGAACAGGCATTCCGAATCATCCAGGAATTCAGGAAAAAGTTATGAAAAGAAAAGGTATGACATCACATGTGCCCTTGTTTCTCCTGAGCGCCTGCGTTCTTGCCTTTGCCGCAGTGATGGCATTCGGGGCGAACCCGGACGAGACAAATCTCAAGGCGCAGTTCAACCGCGCGGGAATGCTTTACGACCAGAAACGATTTCAGAAGGCGCGGGATATATATGAGGAAATTGTGCGCACCGGCGTCAATGACCCTGCGGTGCTTTACAACCTCGGCAATGCCTGCGCCCGGACGGGGGATGTGGGGTCGGCGGTGCTGTATTACACCCGTGCATTGCGTCTTTTACCTCGCGACCGCGATGTCCGGGAAAACCTTGCGCGCATTCAGCCCTCCATCAACCGCCCGAACACCTTCTTTCTCCTGAAACCCTTTGCATGGCTGAAAAACAGCGCCAGCCTGAATGAATGGACAATCCTCACATCCCTCTTTTTTTTCCTCACTGGCACGATTCTGGCTCTTTTTATGCTTGCACGGGGAGAACCTCGCAGACGCCTGTTGGGTACCCTGACAATAGCGTTTGCAGTAATTCTCCTGTTCAGCGGCGTCTTTTTATCCATCAAGGCTTATGAGGAACTGGTTATCAGGACATCCATTGTCATGAAGCCGGAGACGCTGGCGCGGAGTGGTCCCGGCGAGCAATTCGAGGAATTGTATAAATTCCCCGCGGGGACAAAGGTGCGCATCATATCCGACCCTCAGGGCGGCTGGGTGCGCATCCGGTTGGTGGATGGACGAAGCGCCTATCTCCCGCTTACGGACATCCGCAGTGTCAACCCATATTGAGAACGGAGGTGGCTTTTAATAATTTCTTAATCTGCCGCTGCTCACACTACTTCCTGAAATAAATCTCTATGGTTTGGGGAAAGTGCCCAGATGAATCTCCATTTTTATAAAGTCATTACCCCGTGCTACCGGTGTCCCCCGTGGTTTTTTTATCTCCATCCGGTCATGGATGAGATTTTTTACCTTGACCCTTTTTGAAAGTTGAAAAAGCTGATATTTTTGTATATATAATTATAAGGATAAAAAATGAAAGTTAAAAAATTAATGCCAGTTTTTGTTGTTCTGCTTCTGGTAGCCGTTATTGCTATAATCGTGAAAATAAGGCGGAAGGAAGCCGATCAAAAGAAAAATGATGCAAGCGTAACCACTGCGAAGGTGGAACGCGGACCGCTCCGCCAGTCGGTGTCCAGCACGGGGAGGGTTGTGCCCAATCTGGACGTTGACATCAAATGCAAGGCAAGCGGTCAGATTGTCGAAATCCCTTATGATATCAGCGATGAGGTTGCATCAGGAACGCTCATCCTGGAAATTGACCCTATAGATATGGCGCGGTATGCGAAGCAGTCGGGCGTGAAACTTGCCGCCTCGCAGTTCCGCCTGATTCAGGCGCGGCTGAATCTCAAGGTGGCAGAGCAGAATCTGGTCACCTTGCGGATGAAAGTTGATGCCGCCCTGAAATCCGCCCAGGCTCGTTACGATGACGCCAGGTCCAAGGCGGAACGTATGAAGCAGCTCTTTGAGAAAAAACTGGCAAGCCGCGAGGATTTCGACACCGCCCAAACCGCCGCTGTGCAGGCGCAATCGGACCTTGAAAACGCCCGCGCCACCAGCGAAGACCTCAAAACCCAGGAAATCTCCCTTGATTTGAAACGCCAGGACGTCAGTCTGGCGGAGAATCAGGTGGAATCCGACAAAATTAACGAAGACCTCGCCGAACAGCAGCTTAAGGATACCAAGGTCTTTGCTCCCATTGATGGTGTGGTGTCCGCACGCAACGTCCAGGTGGGGCAAATTATCTCTTCCGGCATCAGCAATGTGGGCGGCGGGACAACCGTTCTTACCCTCTCCGACCTCTCCCGCATCTATGTGCTCGCCTCTGTGGATGAGAGCGATATAGGAAAGGTGTATGAGGACCTTGATGTCAATATTACCGCGGATGCCTACCCCGGAAAATTTTTCTCCGGCAAGGTGGTGCGCATCGCCACAAAGGGGGTCAATGCCTCCAATGTGGTCACCTTTGAAGTAAAGATCGAGGTGACGGGGAGAAATAAATCGCTTCTAAAGCCAGAAATGACCACTAATCTGGAAATCATTGTGGCTGACAGGCAGGACACTCTGATTGTGCCTTCGGAAGCCATTTCCCGAAAAAGGGGCAAACGTATAGCATTTGTGAAGAAATCTGTTGGCCCCTCCGAAGAGCGGGAGGTGGAGATTGGCATCAGCGACGGGTTCCAGACTGAGATCGTGAAAGGACTGAAGGAAGGCGAGGAGCTCGAGGTCAGGAAGGGAATGGCAGACAGCCGATGGCGCGCCAATAACCAACCGGGAGAGGGCAGGCGCACCCCGCCTCCTCAGGCGCAGATACGCATGATGATGCCGCGGCCCGCCGGAGGGCGGTAATTTATCATGAAGGGGAGAATGGGTGAGTGGGTGAAGGGGAGAATGGGTGAGAAAAATTTATGATTATTCACATGGAAAATATTGAAAAAACTTACAAGATGGGCGGAGTTGACATTCGCGCCCTGGATGGCGTCTCTTTTGATATTGACGATGGCGAGATGCCAGCCATCATGGGACCTTCCGGAAGCGGAAAATCCACGCTGATGCACATCATTGGGTGTCTGGATCACCCCGATGCCGGACGGTATATTCTCGCCGGCGAGGATGTGTCGCGGCTCTCCCCCAACCAGCTTGCTGAAATCCGCAACCGCCGCATCGGGTTTGTCTTTCAGACTTTCAATCTTCTGGCAAGGATGAACGCCCTCGAAAATGTGGAGCTGCCGCTCCTTTATGCCGGCAATAACCATGCCAAGGCTCAGGCGGAAGAGGCGCTAAAAATTGTGGGGCTGGCTGACCGCATGACCCATGAGCCGAACCAGCTTTCCGGCGGTCAGCGCCAGCGCGTCGCCATCGCCCGCGCCATTGTGACGAATCCGACAATCATCCTTGCCGATGAGCCGACCGGCAACTTAGATACCAGAACCGGCGATGAAATCCTGGCGCTTTTCAGGGAATTGAACCAGCAAGGCAGGACGGTCATCGTTGTCACGCATGAGCCGGACGTGGCAAGGCAGTGCGGTCGCCAGATTCATCTCCGCGATGGCCGCATCGTCCAATATGACAAAAAAGTAGGAGCATAAGGCTATGCTATTCTGGACAATTATCAAGGTGGCGCTTAAAAGCCTTTTGGCGAATAAACTGCGAACCTTTCTCGCCATGCTTGGCATCATTATCGGCGTGGGTGCGGTGATTTCCATGCTGGCAATGGGGGCAGGGGCTCAAAAACAGGTAATGGAACGTATTTCCGCCATGGGAACCAATCTCCTTATGATTCGTCCCGGCCAACATGGCTCCCACGGTGTAACGTCTGGTAGTCGGCAGAACCTGACGGTAGATGATGCCACTGCGATTATGAAAATCAAAGGTGTTTTTCAGATTGCGCCTGTTGTCCAGGGTAATGCCCAGGTCAAATATTATAACCAGAACACTCGGATTGCGGTCATGGGGTCTTCTCCTACTTATTTCACAGCCCGTAACTTCGATATCGGGCGCGGGCGCTCTTTCACGGAAGGCGAGGTGGACAGCATGATGCGGGTGGCGGTCCTTGGTCCTACAACGGTGGAAAATCTCTTCCAGGACGAAGACCCTCTGGGCCAAACTATCAAAGTCAATGGTATTAATTTTCAGGTGGTCGGCGTTACAAAATCAAAAGGCGATCAGGGATGGTTCAATCCTGATGATCAGGCGATTGTTCCATACACTACTGCAATGAAGCAATTGTTTGGATTGAACTATCTACGGGAAATCGACATCCAGGCGGTGGATGGCGCCAATCTCACCAAGGTGCAGGAAGATATCACCAGTCTCCTGCGCCAGAGGCACCGTCTGCAACCGGAGGCGCAGGATGACTTCAATATCCGCAACCAGGCGGAGATTGTTGCTACGGCTACCAATGTTACACAAACCTTCACCTTTCTTTTGGGCGGGATAGCCAGCATCTCCCTTTTGGTCGGCGGCATCGGGATAATGAACATCATGCTGGTCACCGTGACAGAGCGGACGCGTGAAATCGGCATCCGCAAGGCAATCGGCGCCAAAAACCGCGACATCATGCTCCAGTTTCTCATCGAGGCAATCGTATTAAGCGCGCTGGGCGGGCTCATTGGCATTGCGCTGGGTGTCGGGGGTGCGAGCATGATTGCGAAGTTATCCCAATTCAAAACCTTTGTTCAGTTGCCGAGCGTGCTGCTGGCGCTTTCGTTTGCCGCCGCCGTGGGAATCTTTTTCGGTTACTATCCGGCGCGCCGCGCCGCACTCCTTGACCCCATCGAGGCATTAAGATATGAATAGAATAAACTTATCCACAGACGGCGCAGATTGGCGCAGATTTATAATATTAATATCGTTATTTCTTTCCTCCTGCGCCATGATTGAGACGCGCATCCCTGATGAACCCGATGGGTTCTTTCAAAAGACAAAAACATCCGAACAGGAAAAGGC
>Ga0315294_10005034_pt1 | contig 14498 bp, 10 predicted proteins | sample YL17G13_40_MG_FD_203626 | JGI IMG/M metagenome (GOLD analysis project Ga0315294, IMG submission 203626) | Sediment microbial communities from Yellowstone Lake, YNP, Wyoming, USA - YL17G13_40 | ecosystem: Environmental > Aquatic > Freshwater > Lake > Sediment | place: USA: Wyoming | collected... | reverse complement strand
CAGGCGTCCAGCGCACTTGCCCGCATCGGCCTTCTTATGAGCGACTACTGCATATCGGACACCATGCTCAAGGAATTCTACTGCGACGCAAACGGCACCATAACCTCAAAGGACGTCTTCTGCAAGGACGCATGCGAAGACGGCAGATGCATAATAATACCCAATGTGAGGCTTCTATTCGTCCCGGTAAACTGGAGCGGCAACCAAGCAAGCTTCGAGGCGGCAACCAAAACACAGGTCGACTTCTTCATAGACGCAATCCCCCTAAAAGACTGCAGGGAAGAGATAGAGGTGGTGAAACTTGACGTCGCAGACGCCCTCTCTGGTGCGGACTTCCAATGCGCCACTGCAGCCGTCCAAAACCACGTCGACGGGCTCGGGATAAACCGCGCAGACTACGACGTCGTCGTAGGGCTTACAAACCGAAGGGGTTGCGGAGGCGTCGTCGGCAGAAGCAACGGCGCAGACACCGTATGGGTGTATTCGGGATACCAAAGCGTCGCAGCCCACGAACTCGGGCACATATACGGCCTTGCGGACCAATACTGCAGCAACCAGGCGGGAAGCGTCGACGGCCGCTGCAACGACGGCGACATACAAAACGACGGGGCCCTATCAGGCGACAAAAACTGGATTGACGCAGACAACCCGTATGATTGCCCGCCGAACGCGGTGCCCGCATCCGACGGGAAGAACTGCTGCAACTTCTTCGACAACGTCTGGCAGAACAAGGTAAGAAACTGCAGCGCCGTCAACTACGGCGTATGCTGTCTCGGCAACAAAAACAGCGCCGGAGGAAGGTCGATTATGGGCTTCGCAGACGTCGAAGTCGTATCCCCCGGAGCTAGGGCGTTCGACGGCCACGACAAAGCCCACCTTGCGACGATACAGCAGCTAAAATGCGGGAACCCATTCCAACTTTACCTGCCCATTGTGGTGGGCCTGCTTGCCGATTCGTCGACCCTGGAGGAACCGGAGGACGCAGTCCAAGAGGGGGACGAAAAAGGCTATGCATTCAACCTGACGACCGGGAAGACGGTCGCCCTCGACCTGAACGTGTCAGTGGACGGGAAAGTAAGGGAGAACAGCGTCCTCCTCCGGGATGGGAGGCCGACCATGAAGCCGAGCGAAAGCGGCGACTACCACTTGATGGCGGTCGACTCCGAAGGCAATCCTCTCTGGGAAGCCCTCTTCGACCTCTACTACACCTATGAAGGCCCGGAAACCGGCGGGGGAGACACCTCCGGTGTCAAGTACGACGTCCGGGAGGTAAGCTACCGGATACCCTATTACCCGCAGATGGCCGAGGTGAGACTGTACAAGAAGGGCGAGAAGGTCTACTCCCGAAAACTGGACTTCTGCGTAGTGGACGGAGTGTGCGGCGTCACCGAGACCGCGGAAACCTGCCCAAAAGACTGTAGACCTGACCGGAAAGACAAGGTCTGCAACGCGAAGGCGGACGGCGTCTGCGACCCGGACTGCCTCCCAGGCGTAGACCCGGACTGCAAAGGCAAAAAAGCGGCCGCGCAAAAACCGCAAGCCCCGCCTTCGACGTCCTGCATCCCCTCCCTCCCGGCCGTGGCGCTCATCATCTCAGGCCTTTCATTCGCGCCGCATTATGTCAGGCGGCGGCGTTGACGGACTTACCATCCGGTAACGGCGAGTATATAATCCCATGCGCGTTAAGTGAGGAATATGAAATGGACATCCTCGCTCGTCCTCGTGCTGGTCTTGACTGGCATCGCATCCGGGCAGCCTCAGGTTACGGTGCTTGCAAATTCGATAGACCTCCAACTGTCCCAAAGCTACTTGGACACCTTGAGCTCGTTAGGCATTGGCGTAGAGATAATCAATGCGCGAAAGCTGCCGCAGCATCAGGGCGACGGCTGGATACTGATACTCGGCGGACCGAACGCGCCTGAAGGCGTCGGAGCCGTCGTCAACGGACTTCTGACGCAGAGGGAGAGACAGGACATCCTAGGAAGCCCCGGCTCGAAGGTAACGGTCGTCGTGACCAACCCGTGGGCTGACCGGCAGAAGGTGATGGTGTTCGCAGGCTACGGTAAGGAGCAGACTAGGAAGCTTTTCGGGGAAGCCCAGGGAGACCTGATGAAGTCGCTGAGGTTCAACGACAGCTCATACCTCGAGAACAACACAGGCAATATCGTCGGCGTACCTCCGCTGGACGAAACCCAGCCTTTCACGGAAGTCGACGCAGACCAGGCGAACTCCATAATAAAAACAGTCCCCGGCGTCAAGCTGTTGGACGTCCGGGGGAAGCCGTTCTACGACGCAGGCCACATACCAGGTGCTGTAAGCATGCCTGAGCGGGATATAGAGGCTAATGTCGCCTCCCTTCCGAAGGATGCGACCTATCTCATCTACTGCGGCGGGAACTCCGAAAGCATCAGGGCATCCAACTTCCTCTCAGCAAACGGCTTCAAGAGAATCTACAGGCTCGTCGACGGCTACATGGCCTGGAGGAAGGCGGGATATCCGAGGGAACAGACCCCCAAAGCCCCCGGCATTTCACAGTGAACCTGGCATACGGGTCCAGCCCATTACTTCAGTCTGTAGACGCCGATTGATTCGTCGTCCTGTATCGTATTCCAGAACTCGGCCTCCTTCGTGCATCCCCTCGGAAGCCTGTCCGGGACAGTCGCATTCTTTCCGACTATGAGGTAGTCTGCGTCGTATTCGTTTCTCGCCTTTCTCACAACGTCTTTGAAGTCCAGGCCGAGGCTGTCGTAGTATCTCCTGTTCCAGACCATGTAACTGCACTCCCTTGAGTATTCTATGCAGTAGAATCTCATCCTCTGGGGGGCAAGATACGGGAGCATCGCAGAGCCGACATAAGAGCGGTATGTTGCAATCTTCGCCCCCGCAAGCTGCCTCTCGGAGGATATGAAGCCTGCCGCCTCCTTGCCGGCTGAGAAGTCATAGGCCGCCTCATAGTATACGGCGATGGGTGAGCCGATCAATTGTATGATGAGGACCAGCGATAGGAACATACCCTCGAACACCCTGGGGCGCAGGCCTTCGCCGTAGGCTATCCACATGCACGCTATGAAGTACATGTAAATCAGGCCTTGATGTCTGAGGCCGCCTTCGCTCTTGAAGGCAAAGACGGCGATGAGAAGGAGGGAACCTAGGATGTACAGGGAGAGCGCCTTCCGGTTTCTTGCAAGAGGCATGAGTGTAAGGAGGAAGATTATGAACGCATACGGGGTCTCAAATGCCAGGCTGTTCCAAAACTGGATGGTGTTCTTCGGAACCGGGATGAAAGCCCCGTTCAATGTGGTCAGGGTCCTGCCTGCGCTGCCTGCGACCCAGAAACCTCTGTACCATCCGATGAGGTCTGGGGGCTCCATAATCTGGGCTGAGGCGACAAGCACGCCGACTAATGCGACGAGGACGCCGAAGGCTATCCTCCGTCCTGATTCAACCCTGGGGAGTGACTCGACGAGGAAGGAAAACGCGAATACGCACGCCAAGACTATGCTGTGGGCGTTGGTGTTCGCAAGCAAGGCAACAAGCAGGGAATACCTCATGGGGGCCTTGAACCTGTCCTTGTACGACCATGCCAAGAGGAACATGAGGAGGACGCTCAAGACATAGCTTCTGGCGATGGCGTTGTATTCATACACCATGAAGTAGCCGAAAACGAACATCACCCTCTGAAGCCGGGAAAACGGAGCAATATACACGAAAAACACCCCTGTAATAGCGGCTAGGACGGAATGCATAAGGTTCATCGAGGCATAAGGGAAACCCAGCCTCGCAAGCGGAAGGACAAGAAGCAGCCACAGACCCGGAGTCCTCTCATAACCCAATGCATTGTAGAGGTCGCCCAATCCAACAGCATCCCTTGCGATAAGCCAGACCTGAGCCTCATCCCTCCACGGCTCATGCCAGAAAAAAAGCGCCAAGGTGACAGTCACGTATGCGACGGCCGCCGCGAAAATGAGCCTGCCGGGAGGGGTGTCTGAGGCCACAGCTAATCATTGTGCGGCCGCATTTTAATCAGGCTTGGGCCCGCGCCCATGGTACCCTATTTATCCTGGCCGGACAATAACCCTACACGGACGGTGAGCCTATGGGGGATACGGAACAGGACGACGACGAACTCATCGGAATCGTGAAGGGCCTCAGAACGGAGAATGCGAGGCTTGTCAAGGAGCTTGAGGAGGCGAAGGCGAAGGTAGAGTCGCTGGTTGTGGAGAAGTTCGAATCCTCGGAGAAGAACGACGCCGCGGCGTTGAAACGCCGCATCAAAGCCCTTGAAGAGGACAACAATCGCCTCAGGGACGTGGGTGCTAAGCTGATGGAGGCGCTGAAGGATGAAAAAAACAAGGTAGACCTCCTCACAATCCAACACCAGAAACCGCTTCCCTGGACGAAGAAATAGTCTAGAACCTGAAGTCCTTGAAGTGGTACATCTCCTTGAAGAACCGGGGGATGAACTGTTTCACCACGTCCCTGGTCGTGAGTATGCCTATGACATCGCCTTTTTCGACGACCGGAAGGCGCCTGAACCTGTTCTCGTTGAATATCCTGCAGATCTCATAAAGGTCCGTTTTCCCCTCTATGGTGACGACCGGGGAGGTCATAATCTCCTCAGCCTTGACCCCGTTAGGGTCTAGGGCTTTCAAAACCACCTTGTTCGTGATGTCACGTTCGGTCAGAATCCCCAGCCCATCCTTCGTCTTTATCAGAACCGAGCCGATCTTCTTCCGGCTCATTATCTCCGCGACTTCCCTAACGGACATGTCAGCCGGCACATACGTGTGCTGGTGCATTATCTCCTTGGCGGTCTGAATCATGCTTCCTCCCTACCTATTGAGAATACACTTATTTATACGCTCACCCTGGCCTCAGTGATAATAGCCCCGATAATCGTCCAATACCCGAAAACAGGCCTGCTATACTGGGGCATCATCGCCGTCCTAACAGCCGTCCTGGCCATGGCCATACTCGACAGCAAAAAGCCTACGCCAGGACACCACGAACAATACTGACCTTCATAATCGGAGACTCTTGCACGTGGCATCCTCAGAGCGGCCCACTGAACCGGGAGGGGGCGTATTTATTCCTCCACTCATCAGTCTTAATCTGTAGGATGGCCAAATGTCCGGTTGACGGCGCCGAGATGGAGGAGAAGACCATCGACATCATCGACACCGTGGTCTTGGATTCGTGCCCCAAATGCGATGGAATCTGGATGGACAAAGGCGAGCTGCAGAGGGTGACCAAAGACGAGCTCATCGAATACAGGCTGGACAGGAAAGACCAGGGCTTCCGGCTCTGCCCTCGGTGCCAGAAGCGGATGGAACGCTCCCAGCTTCACGGGGTGATAGTCGACGACTGCGCATGCGGGATATACTTCGACAAAGGCGAAGTGGATAAGGTTATGGGGAAGAGGCTGGCCCTGAAATCCACGGACGGCGGATTGAGCATAAGCGTCACCGTCCCCCAGCTGCACGAGCTCATCGCGAAGAAAAGCATCAAGATAGACAACCTGGAGATAAGACTGATACGGGAAAAAGACGACCAGGCAGAATAAAAAAGTCGGCCGTCGAATACGTTTTACCGTGGACGAGGACAAACCGAAGGAGTCGCTGGCGGAGAGAATCCACAACTTCATGGAGCACCCCCAGGGTGTAGACGCATTGGGGGTCCAACTCATCATCCTCATCCTCATCGCCGTCTCGGTAATCCTTGCGGTGGTCGAAGTGTTCTACGCGGACATAGCCGCCGAGTATGCTAACCTCCTAAACCCCCTGAACAAGCTCATCCTCGCCGCCTTCACGGTCGAATACCTCCTCCGGGTCCTCACAGCCCCGAGAAAAGCCGGGTATGTGGTCCAGCCGATGAACATCATAGACTTCCTCGCCATCGCACCCAACTATGTCGAGATCCTCCTACACATGACTGTAGACTACAGCATGATGGGCTTGAGGGGGGTCCGCATCATCAGGTTCCTCCGGTTCGCAAGGCTGATAAGGGGCCTGAGGTTCATGCGCTTCTTCGACACCCTAAGCAGGGCATTCCAGTACGAGGAGACGGTATTCCAGGCGATAACGCCGCTCATCATCCTTGTCACGGTCTTCAAAGGCGTCGTCTGGTTCTTCGAGATCCATGGCATGTGGCTCACAAACTCCAACCTAGGAGACCTGTTCGCGATAATCGGCTTCGTCCTCGGCATAATACTCTCCCAGAAGATAGGCGTAAGCTACGACAAATTCATACAGGTGGAGGAGGCCTCGGTGCGGATATACGCCAACCTGCAGACGCTCCGCCTGATACTGAACAACTTCCGCCCAGGCACTGGGACGAGGGTCTGCGGCGAATGGGCCGACGCCTTCCTGAAAACCCTCACCGACGCAAAGGCAGACAACTACTCCATACACCCCTACAACAACAGACTGTACGAGGCCATCGCGGAATGCGAGAAGGCGGTGCCTGACCAGTTCTGGTCCCTGCACACCCAGCTTTGCGGCGACGCCTCACTCTGCCTCAGCAAAAAAATCAGGCTCACACCGAAACCATACGACCTGCTCCTCCACCAGGCGACCGTGATATACCTCCTCCTCATTGGCATATTCATACCCGGCATAACCGGGATGATATCCATACTCGTGGCCTCCTACATGCTATACGGCATGTACTACCTCACCCGGGACCTCGACTCCATAGTGGGCGGCGAATTCAACCTGATAAACATCGACCTCTCCGAGCTCAAATTCTTCGCCCAAGAATGCATAAAACAGACGGAATAGAAAGAGTTCATCATCACTATCATGCCTTTGCAGGCTCCTTCCTGAACCGCCAGACGCCGTATCCGCCTTCTTTTTCCTCTCTTACGCATATCTCATGAGGCCTAATCCTGTCCTGGACTAAATCGGCGGTCGCATTCACGGCGGTGATGAACCTGACAAGCATGTCGGCGGTCTCGCCTGGCTTATTCCGGTCCCTGACAATCTTGGCGTCGGTGAGCCTCTCAGGGACGACGACCTCGAACCCCGCCGCAGCAAGCAGGACCGCCGTCTGTGGGATGCAATTGGTGAAATAACCCCCCGACAACGTAACCTCCCCTCCCTCCCTGACCTTTCTTCTAACCGCATCGACGATCTTATCCTGGTCGTCGCCTATCCTGACGTAGACGTCCCCCGCAGACGGGACGATGCTCGGATGAAACCTCCTCTTAGTCCCTGATTCCAGGATGTTCTCGGATTGCGTATAAATGACCGGGTCCCCAGCCCTGTAATACCCCTCACGCGCACCGGAGATGTTAACGGCAACGCCTTCGATTTCGCCCCGCCTCCTATTATACTCCAGCCTCAGCTCCTCTGGCAGCACATCCAAAAGCTCCCGGACAAGACGAGCATTGAACTTGACAGGCGCGCCACGCTCGGCCTGACCTTCATCTACAGCCCTAAGGTGCCCCCTGAACCTTACCCAGTCGCGCGCGACTTCGGCTGCCTTCTCAGGCTTGATAACCTTCAGGCGTCCGAGGTCCCCTGCCAGCTCCTGCACCATTATGTTCATGGGGCCTGGAGACCTTGAACTGACGTCGATGGCTACAAAAGCCCTGTCCTTGCGTGCCTCCTTCACAGGTAACAACTAGGAAACACGGGAAAAAAAGATGAATCCGCCGGCCAAGAAAGAGAAAGCTTAGCGGGGGGAGAGATTTGAACTCCCGTTAATCGGTCTGCAGCCGATTGCCTAACCAGGCTTGGCGACCCCCGCATTGTGTTTGGTGTTTTTTTTGAGTGAGTGTGATTTTTTCTTTAGGGGTGAAGCACCTTTCTTTTCGTAAAAGAAAGGGGCTCTGCCTTACCAGGCTTGGCGACCCCTGCTTGAAGGGACTGAAAGCAGGGGTCTTGCGACGAAGTCGCTACGACCCCCGCATTGTGTTCGGTTTTTTGCGTTTTTTTTGTTGTTTATTGTGAGTCTGGCGACCCCCGCTGGGTTGTTGTTTGCTTGTGAAAATCCGCTTTTTCCGGATTTTTCGTCGGAGATATAATAGGGGATTTTGGGCTTTAAATACGTTTTCAAGGGGTTTTTTTGGTTTTTATTCGTTTGTTCATTATTATCTTGTACCTTTTTTCTGTGCAATAAAATGGCTCGTAGGAAGAACAAGGATGCGGTCGAGGAAGAGGAGACGGCCCAGGACGTCGACGAGGGGGAGGCTCCTAAAAAGGCTCCTTCAAAAGCGGCTGAACCTGCTCCCGAGGCTGAGGATGACTTTTCCCCTGAGGATGAGGCCAAGTTCGCGTTCCCCATGGCTCCTATCGTCCGTATCATGAAGCAGGAGATGGACGAGGATAAGATGATTAGGCGGCGTGTTAAGGAGGCCATGAACCAGTGGCTTGAGGGCCTTTGCAGGAAGGTTGCGAAGAAGCTCAACCATAGCGAGTATACGATGGTGGAAATCGACGACTTCAAGACCGCCGTCGAAGCCTATGAGATGATCGACTCCGTGGAGCAGGAGCGGGCGAGGATTGTGGCCACGTTGGAGAAGGTGAAGCAGGACTGCGACAGCCTGATTATGGACGTCAACAGGAAGTTCGTCTCCCCGTAAAAACCATCGGTTGTCTCATCTGTAACGTTGGTACTTCTGCCAGTACCTCCATTCCCTTGTCTGTATCCTGTTCTTGTCGTATGCGCGGTATTCTGCGGCTTTCACTTGCCTGTCCCGCTCTATCCTCTCGAGTACTAGGCGCTGTTGGGCGTCCCTTTCCGCTCTGGCTACCTCTTCCTGGGTCTTCAGCTTGTATGTTTTTACCGGAGTGAGCAGCACGGTCGGCTCCGTGAACTTCACGCCAAGTTCTTCGGCCTTTAAGGTGACGGACTCGCCGAGGATGACCCCCCCCAGTTTGTCTGTCTGGAGTTCCCCGTCTTTGAAGTCGCTGGAGGTGTATGGTGTGCCGTCCAGTCTGTAGACTCTCCGGAGTGTCTGAACCCCCTCCAAATCCATGGTTTCGTCCGGGAGTTTTCCTCCGTTTTTGTTGGCTGCCGCCCAGAGGTTTTTTTCGGTTTTGGGGTTGGTTATCGCATAGATTCCCTCTTCTCCCTGGATGGTGACCGCCATCAGGAATCTCTTTTGGGCGGGCACTAGATTTCCGCCTGATGTCTTGATTTCGCCGGTGATGTCGAGCGGTCTCGGAAGTCCGACGCCTTTCCTGGCGGCTTCTTCGGCATCTTTTCTGCTGAATAGACTGCCTACTCCTCTCGCCGCCGCCTTGGTCGTGTCAATCGGGCCTGGGATGCCGGTGTAGTATGCTGCCAATCCCCATCCTACAACTGCCGCAGCTAATGCGACTGTTGCAGCGCCTAATGTCGAGCCTTTTCCTTCCTCTCCCCTCCTCCTTGCTTTCTTCTCTTCTTTAGGTTCTTGCGCCGTTGGTTGCGGTCCTACAACCCCGTACACTGTCCTTGGGTCTACTCTTTGTGCTGGCATTTTAGCTCACTCCAGGTATACGCTGTGCTTTAACCCGCTCTTCTCGTATACCGTTTGTTCGAGTTGTTTCGTCAATACCCATTCTAAAAGCGGGGATATCTCCGTTTGGAATGTGTTCATCCTCCTTCTCATGTATTCGGCTGCGTCTTCCTTGGTATGCTGTCCGTCTACTCCCTCTGACTTTTCGTGGACTGCGAAGGCTCTTGTCCTTGTGCTTGCGCCAAGCTGGGATTCCAGGTTCCTGTTGGCGTCGAATGTGTCCTCCATGGCCTTTTTTCTTGTCGCCTTCAGGACTTCGTTGCTTGCCAGGCCGCGTAGGTCGCCTGTCCAGCGGAGTCCCGGCACGTATCTGGTGAGCCAGCCTGGCACAAACCTCAGGAATCCGCCTGTTGTGACGTCTAATACGCCGCTCCACCAGTTGGGTGCCACCTGCCAGTCCCTGTTTGCCCTGTCGACTGAGTCCACTACCTGTGCGGCGGTGTGGTGGTCGATGTTGCTTTCCTCCCATCTCCCGACTGTTTCCCAGATTGCCTTTTCCTCGTCTGTGAGCGGCTGGTTGGCCGTGTTTTTAGCCTCGATGTTTGTTATTTGCGTGTCTATGGATGTGTCGGTGATGTAGGGGCTGTAGTACCATGGTTCTTGGACTAAGAGCCTTCTTGTCATCCCGCCCCAGCCGACGGTGTAGCCTTTGTAGTGTGTGAGGGCCTTCCTTTTCACGTCGTCCCTTGCCCTCCACAGGTCTCCCTCCCATGACCTAATCAGGTGTTCTTCCGCCTGTGTTGCGAGCATCGTGTTCTTCACTGTAATCGGGTCTACGGCATGGGCTGCTTGGACGTAGTCTCTCATGTACGGGCCCCATTCGTATGTCCAGCAGCTGCCTCTGAGGAAGCTCCACCATGACCTGTTCGCGGCGTGTAATCTCGCCTGCCCCTTTCCTACGGCTGTTTTGAACATGAGGCTCGCCTTCCGCCAGGCGTCTTCGTCGTTGATGTAGCCTTCCTCCAGTATCTTCCCGGTATTCTGGTCTTCGACGACCTTGTCTGTGAGGTAGACGTCTGTTAATGCGGCGGTGGTAATCGGACTGCTGTTTTTGTCGACTAGTCTGCCATCGGAGAGTCGTGCGCCGGCTAACACGCCTGATAAAATTTTTCCGTCCTTGTCGACTAGTCTCCCGCTTATCGGGGTCAGACTAGTTGTTTTTCCGTCATTCTTTAAGATTCCGCCGACTAATCTTCCGTCCGTTATCGTGCCTTCTAGCATCATCAGTTTCGACTCTAGTCCGAAGTATTTCGGCTTGTATTCGTATGTCCTTCCCGGGTGGCCTAGGTACGCGTCTATGCCTGTTCCTAGGTTGTCTTCGAACGGTGGGTTGTATTCCGTGTGGTCGTTGGCTGTTTCGCCCCAGGCCTTCGCCAGGTGGCGTCTTTCTGCGAGTCTGACTATGCCTAACGTTATCGCGCCTGCCGCTCCCACGGCAGCCAGTCCTCCTGCGACGAAGGGCGCTCCCAGTGCTGCGGCTGTTCCGGCGCCTACTAAGCCGACTGCCGTGCCTATGGCTCCGGTTCCAAGCCAGTAGGGCCTTGCTTTTTCGCCGCTTATCGGGTTGTATCTGTCCAGCATGGCGTTGGTGTATGCGAGGCCTGCTTCGGCCTCTTTGCTTTCCCTTGTGGGGTCTTTTTCTTTTGTCCTTGGGAACCTGGTCCGCAGCCAGTGGTTGAGCCGTGGGAACCATTTGAGGGGGTTCAGCGACGCTGTCAGCGCGAATAGTGGTTTGTTTTCTGTCAGTGTGTCACCTATTTCTTCGCCTCTTGACACCATTCTTGCGGCTGTGAAGTCGTTCAATGCCGAGCCCAGGGTTACCCTGGGGTCTACGGTGGGGTCTTTTCTGGCTTCCGCGTCTTCTGTCCTTCTTACCTTCACCCAGCCGCGGGCGTTCAAGGCGATGACCCTCAGGTCCTTGTTTCTGTCGACGTTCCCTATCCTCTCCCCTGGTTTTCCTACCTGTTCGTATGGGAGCGCCTGCGCGTATTTGAGTGCCTGGCCGAAATGTTCATTGGCCCTGTCCCATCCTGTCTTGCCCAGCTTGTCTCGGGCTCTACCGCTGTATTGTGCCAGGATGCCGTCTGAGTAGGTTACGATGAACGCTTCCGTGTTCTTCCTGTTGTCTGCGGAGGTTGGTATGCCGTAGAATCGCATCGTGGATACGAGGGCGTTCTCCCTGACATTGGCCAGCTCCTTCGACATCCTGTCCTTGTCTACGTTCAGCCCTCCGAGGGCGGTTACCATTGCGTTGCTGTCGGCTGCAGCTGCGCCGAGGAGGGTTTTTATCGCCGGTACGTCCGCTCTGTCCCCAGCTCTCCCCGCACTTATCTCCGCAGCTACCGCGGCGTATGCCGGGTGGGCTGTCGGGAGGCTGCAGGCGGCTAATATCCCCTGGACTTCGTGGTAGGTTGCTTCCTTCCCGCTCGTACTCTTTATCTTCCCTGTCAACGTGTCCAATGCGTCTCCTACCGTCCCGGTCTTGCCTCTCCTTGCCTGGTCGTATGCCCATGCGTATGCCGCCAGGTTGCCTGTGACCGCCGTGTGGTCTTCCAGATTAACCTGGTTGTTCAGGAGTATCCTGTGGGTTTCCTCTACTGTGACGTCTTTCTTCTTGTCCGATTCCGCTTTGAAGTCCCTGCATGCCCCCTGGTTCGCTGCCAGGTTCACCCAGAACGGCCTGACGTTGGGGTCGGATGCAAAGAGTTCGAGTGCCAGTTCCTGGTCCGGCCATCCTTTTTCGACTTCTATGCCGCGGACGAGCATGGTGTTGAGGTATTTTTTCCTGTAGAGCCTTGAGACTGCCTTTTCGTCGATGTCGTCCTTGTCCGCTTTTCTGACTTCCACCCCGAAATACACGTTTCCGTGCTTGTCTCTTATCGGGTCTGCCAAGCCGCTTATGAATTTTTCCGCCTGGATGTCGTAGAGGGGTCTTTGCGGGCTGCCGTAGTCCATCGTCCTGTAGCAGTATTCTCCGAAGACGTCTCTGCGGGAGCCGTATTCGTGGAGGTAGATGTACAGGTTGGTTGTGATATCCATCTTCTCTTTCTCGTCTGGGTCGCGTCCTTTCTCCCGTCTGATTGCCCTGCCGATTCTTCCGAATTCGTCCTGGGTTCCGAAGACGTCGTTTTTCAGCCGTTCGAGCACTTCAGCCCTTTTCTGGGCGACGGTCGTATTGCCGCCCATGTAGGGTATATTCGCTCCGGCATAGACTAGGGAGTCCCCTATCGGCGCGTACGGGTTGCCGAGGGCGTCTCTGATGTTGTCCAGCTCCTGGCCGTATCTGTTGTATAATCTGGTCAGTAGTATCCCCATCTGCTGCATCTCCATGTGTTCCGGATATATGTCGCTTAACGAGTCTTTCAGCCATTTTGTGACGTTGTCCTTGTAGTATGTCATCTCCTGCCTTGGCCCTTCCCCCCTGACCTCGTCGTTGTTGATGTATTTGTCTACAGTCTGTCTTAATATCGCCGTTTCCGTCAACTTTACGTGTCTTACCATGAAGTTGGCCTCTATGTTCTTCAGCGCCTCCATCATTGCGATGGTGTCCAGCCTTTTCACTTCCTCGCCGGTAGCGCTCAGGGCCTTGAGGAGGTCCATGGTGATTTGATTGTTGCGGTCGTTGACTTTGAAGAAGTCTTCGTAGGCGCCGACTTTGTCTTTTACAACGTTCGGGTCTGTGAGGTCTATGCTGCTTATAGTCTGCCACTGTGTGCTGGTCAGCGCCTTTTCGGCGAATATGGCGAGGTCTATGTTCCTGTCCTTCGGGTCGCCGGTTCCCACAAGCGCCCTTGCCAGCCTGCGGACGCGTTCCGCCAACTGTCCGTCGCCTTTTGGGTCGCCTAATCTCCTGCCTTCCCACATTATCTGGTCGTCTGGGGCGCATGACAGCCGTTCTATTTCGTACCTTAGCATCTCATGCGACCAGGGGTCGACTCTCTCGGGGTTTTCGAAGATTCTCCTCACCCTGAGCTCTTGGTCTACCCTGTTTGCGACTCCGGACATCTGGTACATCGTCACGAAGGGTATGTACAGTCCTCTCTCTGTGAAGTCGTGTTGGGCTCTCGTCTTCGCAAGCCTTGCGGAAAGCACGTCCCCTGTCAGGCGCGATTCTGTAATGACGTCGGCTGTGATGTCTGCCTGGCTTATCTGGTCTGCATGCCTTATCCTCTGCTGTTCCGGCCTGCCTTCGTTGACCTTTTTCAGGATTCTGTCGGTCATCTGCTGGTCTTGGACGTACTTCCAAAGCTCGGTGTCGGTTCCCAGGCCGCTTCCGGCCACTACCTTTGGCGTCAAGTCGGTCTGCGCTACGTCCTCTAATCCGCCTTTCCCAGTAGTATCGAGGATGTTCCTCCTTTGTTTTTCCGTGAGTTCCCGTATCTCCTCGGCCCCCCTCACGCTGCCGACCTTGAATGTGTATCCCCTGACGGTTTCGCCCTTCATGATGTTCCACAGGTGGTTTTCCACGGCTTGTATCGGGGATTCCAGGCCGTCCACTTGGACGTCGCCGTATCTTTGCGGTATCGAGTCGTTGACGAGCCGCTCGGCAGGCAGCAGGCGTTCGTCGCGGTTGTCGTAGAGTTCGACGTTGCCCAGGCGGTTGCGGAGTTTTCGTGCAGCGGTTCTTTGGCTTTCTGTTTCGTCTTCGAACTTCGGCCTGCCTGTCTTGTGTTCTCTGAAGTCCAACGTCAGGTCTGCTTCAGTCTGTCGTATGATCCTGTCGACGATGTTGCTCCTCAGCTCTTTGGGGTCCATGTCGTAGGCCAATGCCCATCGTTCGAGGCCTTCCAACGCTCCCTTCGCGATTTTCTGCCCCCAGTCGCCGAGGTCCGGGCGGCTGGCGACGTCGTCTTTGGCTTCTTTCCTTGCCTCAAGGAATTTTTCCGTCCATTCCGAGTCTTGGTACCAGCGCCTCTTCTCATGTAGTGGGGGTTCCCTGTGCATGTACTCTATGTGCGCTAGGAATGATGCTTCGTTCACGATTGCCCCGGCTTCG
>Ga0315294_10005032_pt1 | contig 14499 bp, 7 predicted proteins | sample YL17G13_40_MG_FD_203626 | JGI IMG/M metagenome (GOLD analysis project Ga0315294, IMG submission 203626) | Sediment microbial communities from Yellowstone Lake, YNP, Wyoming, USA - YL17G13_40 | ecosystem: Environmental > Aquatic > Freshwater > Lake > Sediment | place: USA: Wyoming | collected... | reverse complement strand
ATGGGCCGATTTGAGGACACGTAGCCGATTCAAGAAAATCGGTACATGTCCCCAAATCGGGAGCGAGGGCTCGAATCGAGTGAAGCTTTCCTCGCCGGGGAAAGCGAACGTGCCTTCGAGTCGACTATCCTGAGCCCTACTTCTTTTCGAGCGACTCGACCAGGGCTTTGAGCTTATCCTGGCCGGGGCTGATCTCCAGCGATTTCTTCCAAGCGGCCAGAGCTTCGTCCTTTTCCCCGAGCTGGAAATGGCAGGTCCCGATGAAGTTGAGGATTTCAATATTCGTCCCGGCCCGGTTCAGATAATCCCGATAGAAAGAAATCGCCTCCCGGTATTCGCCCAGGGCGTGACAGGAGCGTCCGAGCCAGGCGGAAACGTCCGGCGCGATGTTCTCCCGCCCCGATAGAGGCTGCAGCACGTCTTTGGCCTTTTGGTATTGCCCGGAAAGGAACAGGCTCTGGGCGTATCCCAGCGCGAACCTATCGCTCTCGGGATTCTTCTCGTAAGCCCGCGCCAAGAGGCCGCCGGCTTCGGCGAGCTTCCCCAGGCTCAGCCATTGGAGGCCCAAGGCATAATCCCATTCCTCGGGATGGCCCGCGGCCATAACCTTGGCCATGATCCGGGGCCGCTGCAGGCTCTTGGCCGGACTGATCTCGAAAACCCCGGTCCGGCCGGCCCGCTCGACACCGGCCGCATCCAACAGCGATACCTTGAGCTCGTAGTAGCCTGGCGCAAATCCGGCCAGCGACTGCTCCGCGAAAAATGTTTCGGGAAAGCCCGGGACGGAGCCGGCCAGGGCCTGAGTTTGGGTCAGGACGACGTTTCCTTCCTTGAGATAGACATAGCGGATCTGGCCGTCGGCCGTCCATTCCCGGGGAAGCCCGAAGGCCTGGAAGACGACGACGAGCTTGTCGGAAACAACGAACGATTTTCGGACGTCGCCGAGAAGCTGCCGGCCGGCGATCCGGAAGGGGACGATCTCATCCGTCCCGCCCGACGCGCTCTCGGCCGCGTATCCCAGGAACAGGACTCCCATGGCCGGGCCGGCCTGGGCCTCGGGGAGGTCGAGCTCGGCCGCGAATGAGCCGAATTCCTTGGAGACCGTGTTCTTGAGGAGAAGGTCGAACCCGTAGCGGCCCGGGACGCAGGGAAAGACGTCCTGGAATTCGAGCGAGGTGGACCGGATCTCGTTGAGCCCGGCCTGGTCGAGGTCGATCGGGAAGGTTTTTTCGAACTGGTAGACGGTCCGGCCTTGCTTGTCCGTGACCCGGCCGTTGAGCTCGAAGCTGGCCGAGTTCCGGCCCCCGTAGGAAGCCAGCGTCAGGCGCCCCGGCTCGACCGAATAGTGGACGAGGAAAGGCCCGTCGCCGCTCCGGGACACCAGGACAAACGCGCTGGACCCGATATAATTGGCCGTGTATTCGACCTCGACAACGTCCTTGTAGCGGAGGAGGGCGTCGGCGTAGGCGTCCTTGACCTTCTTCCGGGGCGAGGCGAAGATGTTCGCCATCAGCGTCTCCGATGCCAGCGAGGACCCTCCGAGCGGCATGTGTTCGCTCGGGATCAAAGACAGGGTTTGATGGGCCAGGTTGGGCTCGAGCGTGCGGAGCTCCTGGTAAGCCTGGTCGTCCCGGAAATCCCCCATCGCCGTCGAGATCAGGCTCCGGGGTCCATCCCCGGCCGGGGAATAAAGGACGTAATCGCCGACGCCGTTGCGCTTGAAAAAGATGACGTTGAAGGCCGGCGGAAGGCCCGAGGCCTCGTCTTCCTGGTAAAACCAGATTTCGGTCGGGTAGACGTTGTTGACGTTGTCGTACGTCTCGATGTTCTTGGGAGGCCCGAGAATGATATGGATCCGGCCCCGGTCGGTCTTCCAGCCGGGCAGGGGCGAACCGCGGCCGAATGTCCGATTGGCGTACTGAAATCGGCGGGCATGCTCCTCCCTGAACTCGTTGCGCGGGGTGCCGGGCGTCGGGTCCCGCTGATTCCAGAAAGCCTTGATGAAGATGTCCCGCTCCTTGTCCGACCGGAGCTGGAGGAAAACGTCCCTTTCCTTGGCCGTGAGGATGAAGGCGACCTCCTCGTCGAGCCATGTCCGGAACCTGTCGGGCAGGGGTCCGGCCTGGCCGTCCCGGCCGGGGACGGGAACGACGGTCAGGGCTAGAACGCATGCGGCCGCAAGTGTCTTGATCATGATGGGCCTCAAAGTTTACTTTATCCCAAACGCCGGACTTCGACAACGCGATTCCGTTCCCCTCCACCCTGGCTGGACCGGGACAGGCGCGGCGACTGGGGCGACACCGTTCCTCTCCTTTCACGGTCGGAACGGTGCCTTTCGCACCGCGCCTCTCTCCTAGGTTTTCTGGAACAAAAGAGGCGCGGTACGAAAGGAGCCCGGCACCGTCCCTCCCCTGCCGGGGACGGGACGGTGCCGGGCTGACTCTGTGCTTCGAGTCGAGCTGCTTCTAGAACCGGTACTGGAAGCTGAAACGGAAGGACCGGGGCTCCACGATGCCCCCGACCTTGCCGAACTCCCACTGGTTATCGATCGTGTTTGGCGTGTTCGCGTTGAAGACGTTGAAGATGTCGAGGATGATCGAGAGGGTGCCGAGGCTGGAGAATCGGAAGGTTTTTTCGGCGCGCAAGTCGAGCAGAGCCTGAGTCGGGAGGTGGTTGGGGTTCTTGGGATCGCCGGCAACGATCGAACCGACGCCGCCGCTGAGGACGCCGCCCGTGGGATTGGCCCACTCGGAATGGACCGGGATCTCTTCGAGCGTCCAGATGGGACGGCCGGTGTGGAGCCGGAAGCGGGCGCCGAGGTCGAGCTCGATGTAGGGAATCGTGTAGGAGCCGGACAGCTTGAATTCGAACTTGGGCACGAAGGGGAGCGGCCCTTCCAGGTTGTTGATCGTGTAGTTCAGGGAGCCCATCCAGGTGTTATCGGTGAACATCGGGCCTTCGGCGTTCATGCTGTTGCCGAAGATCCGGTTGGCCATGCCCTCCGACTTGGAATAGAGCACGGAGCCCAGCATCTGCCAGCGGTTGGAATACCTCTTGTTGAAGACGAGCTGGAAGCCCATGTAATCCCGCTTGGGCTTGACCCCGTCGTACTCGCCCATGTTGACGACCCGGTAGGTCGAGTTCTCGCCGATCCAGCGGACGTCTCCGCCGTCGATGGCGCCGTCGTTGTTGTAGTCCCTCCACTTGATGCTGTAGAGCTGGACGGTTTGACCCGCGGCCGTCGTGAACGGGATGCGGTCGTATTCCCATTCCTGCCCGGTCGCTCTATTGATCGGGACGTGGGCGAAGATGTTGCCGGCGTGCTTGAAGATGTAGGTGGCGCTGACCGAGAAGTCCTTGAGGACTTCCCGTTCCAGGTTCAGGGTGATCTGGTCGGTGAACTGGTCCTTGAGGCCGGGATCGACGTTGAGCGTCCAGGAGAAACGGTCGGCCGGCGCGTAGTTAATGACATCATAGGGCGTCATCCCATAGATATGCCGGGCCGCGTTCCGGGTCTCGACCGTGGAAATCTGGCCGTCGCCGTCGGCATCGGCGATGTCCCAGGGAACCCTGAACATCTGCATCTGCCGGGTGACCAGCGGGCAGTCAGGGCCGTAGCGGCGCAGGTACTCGACCGTCAGCGGCAGGAAGTAGCGGCCATAGCTGGCCCGGGCGACCGTTTTTCCGTCCTTGGTCAGGCTGTAGGTCAGCCCGATCCGCGGGGAGAACGTCTTGAAGTCGAAGATGTTGTCGGTCCCCTTCCGCTTGCGGAGGACGGTCGGGTTGCCGATGTCGGTCGGCTTGGTCAGGGGTTCGTAGATCTCGCCTTCGCCGTACTTCGTCGTCATCCGGTCGTAGCGGAGGCCGAAGTTGACCGTCAGCCGTTTCGTCGGGGACCACTGGTCGTCTAAGAAGACGCCCAAGGAGTCGGCCGTGCCGACGGTCATGAAGGGATTGATCTGCTCCTTGAGGTTGTAGAAGATGAGCCCGGTGTCCCCGTACCAGCTCTGCATGTAGTGAACGTTCTGCGTCCAGCGGTAGGGATAGAGGAAGTTGGCGTAGTTCTGGAAGTAACCGCCCAACGAGTTGCTGCGGCCCCTGGTGAACTGGACGCCGAACTTGATGTCGTGCTCGCCCAGGAAATCCTCGGCGTAGTGGGAGACGTCGGCTTGGATCGTTTGCCGGCTCGAGTGCCAACCCTCGATGTAGGGGAAGGCGCCGTTGATCCCGTAGCTGGCCCATTTCCACCAATTGATGTAATTGGGATGGTCGGGCGCGTCACTGGGGACGTGGGGGGTGTCGTTCGTCCAGAACCCCAGATACTTGGCCGTCAGGATCGTTGTGCTGCTGGGAAGCCACTGCCACTGGGCCGAAACCGTATTGTTTTTGCCGGCGACGCCGTAGGTTGCGGTCGTGTCCCACTGCGGCTGGCTTCCCCAGCTCCCGCCCGTGTAATCGTTGCTCTCGAAGTGGTAGGAAGCCCAGGCCCGGTGTTTGGTGAAGGGCTCGGCCGAGATCTTGAGGTCCGCGTAGCGGCCCCAGGATTCGGACAGGAGGTCCCAGCGGGGTCGCTTGCCGGCGCTGTAGATGTAATCGAACCCGCCGTAGAACCAGACCCGGTCCTTGAGGATCGGGCCGCCGATCGTGAAGTTCCCCTCCCAGTTCTTTTCGGGCGGGCCGCCGTAGAGGGTGTCGCTGGGATCGACGTACAGCCAGTCCGTCCCGTACTTCTCGGTCGCGGCCGGCTGGTTGCTTGTCCGCCACTTGACCGGCTCGACGTAGAAGGCGGCCGTGCCGTGGAAGGAGTTGCTTCCCGACTTGGTCAGGACGTCGACCGCGGCGCCCGAGTAGGACCCGTATTCCGCCTTGGAGCCCAGGGCCACGACCCGGACCTCCTCGATGGCGTTGTAGTTGACCCGGACCAGGGTCCCGAAGGACGCCCCGCGCGGGTTGGTGGCATTGACGCCGTTGACGAGAAAGACGTTTTCGTTCGACGCGCCGCCGTAGGCGGTCGGGCTGGGCAGCCAGCCGCCCGAGCTCCCGTGGTCGAACATGCCGGGCGTCGCCAGGGCAAGGTCATAGAAGGCGTCCCGGCTCGTCGGCAGCTTCTCGAGCATCTGCGACTCGATCTTGGCGTCGATCGTCGAGGTCTTGGCGTCGACGATCGGCGAGGCGGCCGTGACCGTGATGCTCTCCTCGATGCTCCCCATCTGGAGAGCCAGGTCGACGACAATGCTGCTCCCGGCTGAAATCCTGATGTTCTCCTGGATGATCGTCTTGAAATTCGCCAGGGACGCGCTGATTTTGTAGGTCCCGACGGGTAAACTTAGAAAGACATAGGTCCCTTTGGCGGATGTAACGGCCGCGCGCTTCCCCGAGATGAGGGCCGGGCCGCTGATCTCCACGCCGACGCCGGGGAGGGCTTCTCCCCCGTCGTCGACGATCGTGCCCGATATTTTCCCTACGAGGATGGACTGGCCGCGCGCCAAGGCGACGGTTCCGACGATCATCAGGACGGCCAGGATGCAGGTCATCCAAAGCTGTCTTTGGCTCTTATGCATTCTTTTCTCCTGATTCAATCCTCCGACCCCAAACCCTATTTCCTCCGGACCCGCCGGAAGAAACGCTTCAGCTTTTCGGTGTGTTCCTCATCCGCTCAGATTTTCACCTCCTTCCGGACGTGAGCCTTAGCCCGCTTCCCCGAATGTCCGTGGACGACTGTCAGCGCCCTGTCTTTCAAGCGGCACCTCACGGCAATCGTAATTCGTTGTTGAGGAGCAATGCGGCGGCGCCCAGGATGACGATATCGGGCCCCAGCCCGGTGATCTCAACGGTCGTTTCATCGGCCAGCGCCGACAGGGACCGCCGTTGGATCTCCCGCCGGACCGGTCCCAACAGCTCCTGGCCGAGGCAGGCCACGCTGCCGGCGATCACGATTCGATGAACGTTCAGAATACCGACCAGGTTGGCCAGGGCCATGCCCAGGAAACGTCCGGCCTCGGCGATAAGCCTCTTGATCCCCTCGTCGCCGGCCGCCAGCGCATGGGAGACAATATCCATGTTGATGTCTTCGAACGAAGGGACGAATCGATGGAGCGCGGAGTTCGGATCGCTTTGGGCGATCTTTTGGGCGGACCGGACGATGGCTTCGCTGCCGGTCACGGTCTCCAGGCAGCCGAAGTGCCCGCAACGGCAGCGCTCGCCGTCTTCGACAATGACCACATGACCGAGCTCCCCGGCGCCGAATTTATCCCCATAGTAAAGCTGGCGGTTGAGGACGATGCCCGCTCCGATGCCGCGGCTCATCTTGATGACGACCAGATTGGGAGAGCTCCCGTTGCCCCCGAAGGTAAACTCGGCCAGAGCGGCCACTTGGCTGTCGTTGGCGATATGAACGGGCACATGGTACCGTTTGTTGAGCAGCTCTCCCAAACGGAGCTCATCCCAACCGAGATTGACGGCATTCCGCACGATTCCCTGCTGGGAATCGACCAGGCCCGGCGTTCCGATGCCGATGCCCAGGATGGGGCTCGCGGCGAGCGGGATCAGCCTGTCGATCAGCTCATAAACCGATTCCAGGACCGACTCGCCGTTCCCTCGCTGAATCTGGCCATGGAGGCGATGCTTGATCTCTCCCCTGAGATTGATGACCGCCCCGCGGAATTCTCTTTCCGCCAAGTCGATCCCGATGAGACAACGCGCGTCGTCGGCGATGCTCAGAAAGATCGGGGGCTTCCCGCCTTTGGACTTACCCACGCCCACTTCGGCGACAATCCCGTCGTTCTTCAGTTCATTGACCGCGTCCGAAACGGTGGCGCGGGTCAGGCCGGTCGCCCGGGCGATATTGGCTCTGCTGATCCTGTCGTTTTTATAGATGGTCTTCAGAATCAAGAGTCTGTTGTGACTCTTTGTTTGCTGAGAATTGGCTTTTTTAATTGGAGTTCTTTATGCTCCAAAAATTTGTAAGTTTAGTAAACTTACAAATTTCAGATAGCATTAAAATCCGACAAAGTCAAGGAAAATTTGGGAAAACTCCGGAGGATGGCGTTCACGGGCAGCCTTTGATCCTCTCTTTAAGCATGGCGATGAGATCGCTCAGGAACTTGAGCTTGTCCGGGTCACTGGTCCCTGTTTTGGCTTTTTCGAGATACTCGATAGCCTTGGCGAATTCGCCCGCGTTGATGTAGCAACGGCTGGCCATTTCCAGAATTTCCGGATCGTCCGGCTTCAGCGTCAAGGCCTTGTCGAACTGGACCCGGGCCTCGTCGATACGGCCCAGTCCGAACAGGATCAGGCCGGCGTTGTAGGCGCTGTCCACTTTCGTGGGATCAAGCTCGAGGTTCTTCCTGTAGAATTCGACGGCTTTGTCCCGATCGCCCTGCTGTTGGTAACATACGCCGAGCTCGAAGTAGGCCGGCGAGAAATTCGGCACGAGCTCGGTGACCCGGGTCAGCGCCAGGACGGCCTCCGGGAACATTTTTTTCCGCGTATAGCTTATGCCCAGGAAGTAGAGGGCGTTGGCGTCCTTGGGATTCTTCTCCAGGAAGGCCTTGAGCTGGGCGACGGCGCCGTCGTAATCCTTGTCCCGGATCTTGTCGGCGGCGGCCTTGATTTCGGCCTGGCTGATTTTGAGCTGTTCCGTCTTGTCGACGAGTTCTTGGGCGATCAGGGTCACGGTCGGGATTTCGACCTTCTGGATCGTATCCTGGGGTTCCGCAAACCTCCACTCGTCCTCCTTCAGGGCGAAGCCGTCCTTCTTGAAGGTCACCTTGTAGATGCCGTGGGGCAGGCCGGCGAACTTGAACTCCCCGTCCTTGTTCGTCTTGACGGTATAGCCCCGGCTCGTCTCGACGTCCCGGAGACGGATTCCGACGTCGGCCACGGGCTTCTTCTCGGTATCGACGACCTTCCCGTAAAAATAGTATTCCCGGAACTGGCCGAAGGCCGGGGCGGCGCTCATGAGTGCGGCCAAGACGGCCAGAATCCCGAAGGCGCGAAAGACGCGTTTAATCATCGACATTCTCCTTTCTGGATTTATAGGAATTGGCTTTGTCCAGGGCGGCCCGCATTTTATCGGGCTGATGCGTCCGGCTGTAGATGTCGGCCAGGAGGAAGTAGCCGAGGGCCTTAAATTCCCCGGTCTGCGCCAAGGAGAGACCTTGCTCGACCAGGCTTCTGGCATTTTCGAGCGATCCCGACTCGTCGAGAAGACCGCGGGCCAGGAAGAGATACCCCTCGGCCCGCTTGGGGGCGATCGCCATCACTTCCCGCATTTCGTTGAGATAGCCCTGCTTGTCCCCCATCCGGAACAGGATTTTCCCCAGGTTGAACCTGGCCCGGAATTCCTTGGGATAGAGGGCGACTTCATCCGCGTAGGCTTTCCGCGCCTCCTCCCAGCGTCCCTGCTCCTCGTAGAGCAGTCCCAGGTTGAAGTGGGCGAAGGGAAATTTCGGATTATCCCGGAGCATTTCGACGAGAAGGGGTTCCGCCCGCTCATGGCGCTTGAGCCCGATCAGGCAGGCGGCCAGGTTGAGGCCGTTCTGAGTCAGCTTGGGCTGGATCTCGACGGCTTTCTCGAGATAGGGAAGCGCCTCGGCCTGATTCTGGGCGGCCATATAGACTTCGCCCAACAGCATGTAGGCCTGGACGCTTTTATCGTCGACGGCCAGAGTCCTCTTGCAGAGGGCGATGACGTCATCGCTCTTGCCTTCGTCCATCAGGATGTTGGCGAGCGAGATCAAGGCCTGGATGCTTTCCGGGTCGTTCTTGAGGACGATGTCGAGAGCGGCCTTGGCTTCTTCCTTGCGTCCCAGCTCGGACCGGCAAGTCGCGAGGAGGAGGAGAGCCTGGGAAATTCCGGGGTCATCCTTGAGGGCCGATTCGAGGATCGCGGCGGCCGGGGCGTACTCTTCGCGCATAATCATCTCGCCGGCCCGTTGGACGGATTCGAAGATCCCGAGTTTGTCCTTGGGGTCGGCCAGGAATCGGCCTCGGGCCTTCTTCTCGGGGACCGGAGACCCGATATAGCCGAGGGCGGCCAACCGGGCCACCGTTTCTTTATCCAGGTTCGCGGCCTGGGGCTGGGGGGCGTTGCGGCCCGTCTCCTCGATCAGCCGGTCCAGCCTGGCTTTGAGATCCCGGGCCACGGCCGGATAGCGATCGACGACATTGACCGTCTCGCCGGGGTCCTGGCCGAGGTCGTAGAGCTCGAGGCGGGGGGCGCTGATGAACTTGTAGCGGGCCGTCCTCAAGCCCTGGAGGGGAGCCCAGCCGAACTGGATGTTGGGCGCGAAGGATTCAGAATAAGCGGCGTCGTCCCCGCCGCTCGACTGCCCCATGAGCGCAGGGACGAGCGACCGGCCCTGGTTGGCCCCGGGGACGGGGACCTTGACGAGGTCAAGGACTGTGGCGAAGACATCGACGGTGCTGACCTGGGAGGGAATTCGGACCCCGCGTCCTTCCCGAAAAGGCGTGACGACGATCAGGGGGACGTGGGCCGCGTAATCGTAGATAAAATAGCCGTGGCCGCTCTCGCCGTGGCTGCCCAGGCCTTCGCCGTGATCGCCGACCAAGATAAGAACGGTCCGCCGCTCCAGCCCGTTCCGTTCCAACCAGGCGACGAGCCGCCCGATCTGTTCGTCCATGAAGGCGATCTCGCCGTCGTAGAGCCCGATGGGCCCTCCCTTGCCGTACTGGGAAAAATAGGGCTCGGGCGGCTCGTAGGGTGAATGAGGGTCGTAGAGGTGAACCCAGGCGAAGAAGGGCCGGTCCTTGCGGCCTTCGAGCCAGTCCAGGGTTGCGTCCACGACCTGGTTGCCCGGCCTCTGGACCATGCCCAGGTCGAGCTGCTTGTATTTCTTAAGGTCGAACTGGTCGTCATAGTGCTCGAATCCCTGTTTGAGACCCCAGCGGCCGTCGAGGACGAAGGCGCCGATGAACGCGCCGCAGGAGTAGCCCCGGCTTGCCAAGATCTCGGCCAGGGTCGTCTGCTCATCGCCCAGGGCCGTGTTCCCGTTGACCCTGACGCCGTGAAAGGTCGGATAAACGCCGGTGAAGATCGTGGAGTGGGAGGGCAGGGTCAGAGGCGCGACCGAGGCGCATTCCTCGAAGAGCGTCCCCCTTCGGGCCAGGCCGTCCAGGACCGGAGTGCGGACCCTGTCGTAGCCGTAGGGACCGAGGTGGTCGGCCCGGGTCGTATCGAGCGTGACGATGACGACATTGGGCTTATCCACGCCGAGCTTCTTCCATTCCCGGGCGACCCTCTGGGCGGGACTCCGTCCCGTGAGAAGATTCACGGCCAGCACCGCGCCGATCCCCGCCGCGATCAAGCCGAGGCCCCAGACCCAGGGGAATTTCCGCTTTTTCATATCCGACCTCACCTCGTCTTCTGAAGCGCCTCGTAGACGGCCCAGACCGCGCCGGGCCGCATGTATTTCATGGCCCGGAACAAGCGATCTCCATACGTTCGGGAACGGTCGTTCCAGCGGAGCTCGGCGGGATTCAGATAAGCCTCGGGCGTCTTGAAGAAATAGCCCTGGCCGTAGGGGCTGTAGACGACGTGATAGAGGCCGTAGGCGGTCCGAAGGCCTTCCTCCCTCATTCCGTGCAGGATGAGGTTCGAGGCGAAGGCGTAGGCCGTCCCGACCCAGACCTCGTCGCCCTGCTGGCTGAAAAGTTGAGTCCCGGCCGACGTCCGGCCGTTGACGGCGCCCAGCAACCCGCCGCCGAATCCGAGGACGTTCTTTTCAAACACGGTCCTGAGGGCCCTGCGGACCCGGTCGCGCGGGACAATCCGCCCCGCCTCGTCGTCCTCGAGCCCCAGCATCGTCGCGTACCAGACTCCGAAGAGCTGGTCGGTCATGATGTCGTCGGTTTCGGCGTCGATGTTGAAATAGCCGCCCGTCTCGTTCCAGAGCTTCTGGAGGGCCGGCCGCCCGGCTTCAAACCAGGAGCGGTATTTGGCCAGGATGTCCTTGACCGGAATCCCATCGAGCGAATCCATGCCCAGGCCGATCCAGGCCTCCCCCATCGCCGCGGCGGCCTTGAGCGCCGCCAGCCAGAGCAATCCGACATAGGCCGTCTCGCCCTTCATCCGCCAGGTGTCGTAAGTCTGGTCGGGAATCCCCTCGTTGAGGGGAAGATGGCTCCGGCGATCGGCGAACCGCCTCTCGAGCGTGTCGAGGGCCGAGACCGAGGACCGGAAGAGCGTTTTCAAGAGGTCCGCGTCCTTGGAGCCGCCGGCCAGGAAGGCCCTGAGCCCGCGGAGCGGGAATTTGGGATTGAGGTCTTTCCAAACGTTTCCGTTCTGCCAGTCGAAGGCGTTCAGGATGACCCAGGGGCGTTTCCGGGGGGATCCGATGTCGTGGGGGACCATTCCGGCCGTTTTGTTCGCGCTCCAGTAATACGAGAGCTTGTCGGCCGGGACCTCGTTGGGAAAGACGGCTGCGTACTGATAAGCTTTCTGGGAGGCGTCCTCGAGCTCGACCGTCCTGCTGAAATAGCGCATGTTCGCCATCTCGAGCTCGGGCCAGAGCTTGAGAATGTGCCAGCAGTAGGAATCGACGTCGAAGGTCCCGTACATGAGATAATCGGCGCTCTCGAGATAGGTGTGAAGGTTGGTCGCCGCGTCCCAGACGCTCGTCTCGACGAGGACATAGAGCTCGTTGATGAGGGCTTGCTTGAACCAGTCGGGTAAGCTCCGGTCGGCGACGATCGTCCGCTGCCAGTCGTCGACGGCGCGCTCCCAATCCCGCCAATTCGCCAGGGCTTCGCGGGCGATGGCCGCGGCGTTCCGGCCGCTCGCTCCGAAAAACGCCGTATGCTTCCTGAGATGGCGCGCGCCCGGTTCGAACTCGGTGTAGGGGAAGTCCCAGGCGATAACGATCGGAAATTCGACCCTTTCCCCGGGACGGAGCGTCAGGCGGACGGCCAAGGCGGCGGCCAGGGCGTCCCGTCCTTCCGTCGTCCGCGAGACGGCCGCGTTGGTAAGCGCGCCGGTCTCTGAGAAGGTTTTCCAGACGCCGGACCCGTCGGAGAGCGGGTCGAAATCGGCCTGGACAAAGACCTCGGCTCGGCCCGGGATCGACTCGGCCGCGATGCACATGGTGCCGGTGAGCGCGTTCCCGGTCCGGGGATCGGCGTCCTTCCTGCCGAAGAGGACGCCCGTCATCCGGCCTTCGCGAACGACCTCGTTGACGCGGCCGGGGACGCGACGGTTCCAGCCGTACTCCGTCGGTAGGACGACGCTCTTGAGCCGCGGCTCCCAGCCGACCATATTCTCCCAGGTCAACATGACCGAGACCTCGGCCGGACGGCTGGTAGGGTTGTGGGCGATCCACTTGTAGACGGCGACCGGGTAGCTCGTTTCCCTGTAATTGTGGGGGATGACCGGTGAGAACTGGGTCACCGCCAGCTTGACCGGGAATTCGGGATTCTTTTCGTAGGAAAACCCCGATTTCGGGAACAGGGCAAAGTAGCTCCCGGCGCCGGCGGGATAGCCCCAAGCCCAGGCGCCGAGCGTCTTGTCGGGCGGCGCGTCGGTCGAGAGGGTTCGGGCGATCTTGGTCTTGCCGGACTTCATGAAGACATGGAACTGGTTCGCCCAAACCGTTTCGTCCACATACCATCCCGGCTTGAGGAACCAGTACCGGAAATTTCCGCTCATCGTCCATTCGAAGGCGCCGGCCCCGATTCCTCCGGCGGGACAAGCGCTCCCCTCGGTATCGGCGTCGATGTTCCCTTCAGCGATCGTGCGTCCGAAGGAGGAGAGCTTATGGCCGATCGGCCGGTCGAATGAGCAGGGCGGGAAGCCGCCGAGGTTGGAGGGGGCATAGTTGAGCGCCGACAGGACGGACCGGAGCGCCGCGGCCTCCGACCCGGCGCCGTTGCTTCTCGATTCCCGGAGCAGGGCGTCCAAGCGCCCGTCGATCTCGCGGCCCGAGGCGTCGAGGATTCCTTTCTCCATGAGAAGCTCGACGTGCTTGGAAAGAAAATCCTTCTTCTGGGGGCGCATCGATTCGGCCGCGAACAACGCGGCCGGGCCAAGCCGGCCGAGAGCCATGAACGCGACCATCACGAGCGCCGCCGTTTTTAGATTAGCCTTCAGGTCTCTCCTGGTCATGGTCTTTCTTCTCCGCTCGGCCCTAATGCCTCAGGCGGCCGAAGGCCGGGTTTTTTTCGAGATCCGGATCAAGACGATTTGAAGAATGATGATCATCGCGCAGTTCAAGACGGAAATCAATAGTCCCCGCCGCAGGTTCGAAGCCTGAGCGATCGTCCCGGCCAGCCAGGGCGAGAGCATTCCGCCGCAGAGGGCCACCGTAAAGATGATGCTGAAGGCGGTGCCCGAGACGGCGGCAAACCGCTCGCCGGCCGTGGCCAGGGTCGTGGGATAGATGGCCGCGAAGCCGAGGCCGATGAGGAGAGCCCCCGCGACGGCCGCGCCGCGGCCGGGAGCCGCGACAAGGAGCACGGCCGACGCCAGGCTCAGGACGGCGCTCCCCAGGACGAGCGGGTTGTGGCCGGTCCGGCGGACAATCCGGCTTGCCGCGAGACGGCCGGCCATGACCGCCGCCCAGTAGCCGGCCAGGACCAGCGAGGCCGCCATCGGCGTCAGTCCAAAAACTTCGTGAAGGTAGGTCGAGATCCAGCCGCCCAGAGTGAACTCGTTCCCCGACTGGAAGAAAAGGATGAAGGCGCAAATCCAGAGGAGCGGATCGCCCGCGATCCGTTTGGCCTCCCGGATCGGAAACCCCTGGGGCTGCTTGGGCTTGGGGAAGGCCGACGTCGCGAACAGGACGAAGGGAACCATCCCCAGCGCCGCGGCCAGGACGAGGATCCGGGCCAGTCCCGTCCAGCCGAGGAGCGTCCCGATCAGGAACGGGATGAATAGGGCGCCGAACCCGAAAAATATCCCGAGCAGGTTCAGGGCCGCGCCGCGGCCTTCGGGGTTGAGGTCGCTGGTCAGGGCGTTGGTCCCGCCGTTGAGCCCGCCCCCGCCCAGGCCCAGGACGACCGCGGCCAAAATGACGATCGAATAGCCGGGGGCAAAGGCGAGCAGTCCGAAGGCCGCGGCGACCAGAAGCGACGAGGCAACCAGGAGCAGCTTGAATCCGAAACGGTCCACGATCGGACCGAAAAACAGGGACATCAGGAGCATGGCGAAATTCATATAAAGGAAAAGGCCGCCGGCCTCGGCCTTGTCGATCCGGATCCGCTCGAACAGCGACGGCAGGATGGCGCCCAGTATGGCCATGACGATCCCGAACATGAACATGCCGGCGAAGGCCGACCCCTGGAGCCGGCCGACGCTCGCCGGACGCGAGGAATTTGCGGGAGGCATGATCACTCCTTTTTGAAGGACCGGGCGTAGCTGAACTCGGTGAAGGCCCGGTAGACGCCGGCCATGTGATCCGGGGGAACGCCCGGGACGTTGGGGGAGACGAAGGTCGGCGGAACCTTGCCCTTTTCGGCGAGCCGGGCCGCCGTCTCGGCGACCAA
>Ga0315294_10005031_pt1 | contig 14500 bp, 13 predicted proteins | sample YL17G13_40_MG_FD_203626 | JGI IMG/M metagenome (GOLD analysis project Ga0315294, IMG submission 203626) | Sediment microbial communities from Yellowstone Lake, YNP, Wyoming, USA - YL17G13_40 | ecosystem: Environmental > Aquatic > Freshwater > Lake > Sediment | place: USA: Wyoming | collected... | reverse complement strand
GAGGGATCTCTGCATTGGGCTATACGCTTCAACTGCCCACAGAGGATCGATACTTGATGACAAAAACAGAGCTCCTGGACCGCCTGGCTGTCCTGTTAGGTGGGAGGGTCGCTGAGGAAATCACCTTCGGAGAGATCTCTACGGGTGCCCATAATGATCTACAACGGGCCACTGACATTGCTACCAGTATGGTGAAAGAATACGGGATGAGCGAAAAATTGGGTTACGTCACCTACGAGAAGGAAAAGAACCCCCTCTTCCTTTCCTCCTCCCTATTCCCCTCGAGGGAATACAGTGAAGAGACAGCCAAACAGATCGATGAAGAAGTGAAGAAGATAGCGGACGATACTTATCGTAAGGCAAAGGAAATCCTTACAGCTAAGAAAAATGAACTTGGAGAACTCGCCCGTCTCTTGCTGGAAAAAGAGGTGGTCGAGGAGGCAGATCTGAAGAAGATTCTCCAATTGCCTGCAACAAGAGAATGACAAAGAATATTTTTAGACATCTTCGGACAAAGATCTTCGCAGGAATCCTGGTCACACTGCCCCTCGGAGTCACCTTTCTGGTATTGAACTTCATCTTCAACGCCGTGGATAATATCCTCGGCCCGCTCATGCCCCACGTGACGGTCTATCTTTTAAATCGAAAGTTTCTCCTTCCTGGGCTGGGAATCATCGGCTTCTTCCTCTTGCTCTACCTGATCGGAGTGATCGCCACCAATGTTTTGGGCCGCAAACTGGTCAGTTGGGGAGACTACCTTTTCACAACTATCCCAGTTGTAAAGAATATCTATACCGCTGCCAAACAATTGACTGATGCCTTCTCTGCCACTCGAAAAGGTTCCTTTCGCCAGGCCGTTTTTGTTGAATTCCCACAGGAAGGAATTTATATGCTCGGTTTTGTGACAAATGAAGTGGCCGATCTCGAAGACCAAAATAAGGTAACCGTTTTTATCCCTACAGCCTTCGTCCCTCCACAAGGCTTTCTTATCTTTCTTTCTAAAGAAAAGATCGTCCCTTCCTGTATGTCCATTGAAGAGGCAATCAAAACCATTATGTCAGTGGGGATCGTCACCCCCCAAAACCTCTCTGTTCCATTATCCAGTATGAAAGCGGAAAAGGAACCGATTGAAAATTTCAAACGGATGGATTATCTTAATTCAAAAATTGAAGGAGGTTCTTGATCATGGATGCAATCACGCTTCTCATTGCAGTGGTCGCGCTCATCATTGCTATCCTCGCCTACCAGCGCACAGGGGGAACTGCAGAACTGAAACGAAAGATCGAATCTACCATTCCACCCGAAGACTTGAAGAAGCAGTTAAATGCATTGGTAGCTATGACCGATTCCTTAAGAGAGAAGACCGCCGATGCACTGGATCGCTTAGAGAAGGTCATCCGGAAAACAGAAAAAGGCGAATAGACCCAACATTCAATAAAGGTTGAGGTTAAGGTTTAGGTTGAATTTTAAATAATTAAAGGACTGAGCCTTAACCTTGACCTAAACCTAATATTAAATTTTGGATTTTGGTATTTGGAATTGAATCGGAAAGATCTCCATGACTGAAACATTCAAAACCATCACCACTTGGCTTACCACCTCTGGAATCAAGATTGTCGGGATTCTGATCAGCCTCATTATCCTCTTCCAAATGTCCAAATGGATCGTAAGATGGATGGAGAAATTTGTTTCGGAGAAGGACTCTCTCCAGGCCTCAGAGGCAAAGAAAAGGGCTCATACCTTAGGCAACACCCTTCGGCATACCCTTCTCATCGCCATCTCCTTCATCGCCGTCTTGATGATTCTGGGAGAATTGGGGATACAGTTAGGACCTCTGTTGGCCACTGCCGGTATTGGGGCCGTAGCCATTGGTTTCGGGGCCCAGAGTTTAGTCAAGGATGTGATCAGCGGTTTCTTTATTATCCTTGAGAACCAGTATCGAATTGGAGATGTGATTGAGGTGTCAGGGGTATCAGGTCTGGTCGAATCGGTGAGTTTGAGGAAAACGGTTTTGAGGGATTTAGAGGGAAGGGTTCACACGATCCCAAACGGAGAGATCAAAATCGTGAGCAATCTCTCCAAAGAATGGTCCCGATCGGTTTTGGACGTCGGCATCTCATATCGTGAAGATGTTGACCAAGTCATCGACCTCCTTTCCCAGATCGGAAGGGAATTGGAGGCAGAAGAACCTTACAAGAGTGCCATCCTTGAACCTCTACAAATCTTAGGAGTAGAACGATTCGGGGAATCTCAATTGGTCATACGGCTGATGGTGAAAACCGTACCTCTAAAACAGTGGGATGTAGGGAGGGAGTTGCGGAGAAGGATCAAGAATCGATTTGATGAAAAAGGGATTCAAATCCCGGTTCCCCACCGAGTCCTGTTCTGGGGAGAACCCAAAAACAAAGTTAAGAGTTGAGAGTTATGAGTGAAGAGTTTTAAGTGTAATGTTTCATTCTCAGAATTCTTAATTCTCAATTCATAACTCATAATTCATCACTTATAACTATGGAAAAAAACTTACACGTTCTCTTTGTAACTCCAGAGGCTGTCCCCTTTGCTAAGACAGGGGGGTTGGCCGATGTGGCAGGCGCCCTCCCCAAATTTCTCCAAGCCCTCGGATGTGATGTGAGGGTAGTGATGCCTTATTACCGGAGGGTCAAGGAATCCGGATTTCCCGTCCAATATCTGGGGCAAGAGATCGAGGTCCCCATCGGAGATGAGATGCTCAGGGCGGATATCTATCAAGGCAAATTGAACCAGGACATCTCGGTCTATTTCATTGGTCGTGATGAGTTCTTTGACAGGGAACACCTCTACAGCACACCCAGAGGGGACTACTTTGACAATGCAGAACGTTTCATCTTCTTCTCCAAGGCTGTTCTCATCTTCTGCCAGCTCATGTCATTTTCCCCTGAAATCATTCACCACCATGAATGGCAAACCGGTTTGATCCCGGCCTATCTTAGATCAATCTACCAGAACGATCCTCTCTTCTCCCGTACGGCTGTAATGTTCACGATCCACAACATCGCCTATCAGGGAGTATTTAAGAAAGAGAAGTTCGGCCTCACCGGTCTCCCCATAGAAATGTATAATCCCGAAGGAATCGAATTTTGGGAAAGGATCAACTTCATGAAAGCAGGGATCGTCTACGCCGATGTGATCAATACGGTGAGTCAGAAATATAGCGAAGAGATCCAGACCTCTGAATACGGTTATGGATTGGAAGGAATCTTAAGAAAGCGAAAAGAGGACCTTCACGGCATCCTCAACGGTGTGGACTACCAGAATTGGGATCCCTCTCATGACTCTTACCTGATCGCCCGCTACAACTCCCAAGATCTATCGGGAAAGAGAGAATGTAAAAAGGATCTCCTTAAAGAATTTAATCTTCCTCCTTCCCTTGAGAACCTTCCTCTTCTGGGGGTGATCTCCCGGCTGGCGGACCAAAAAGGATTCGACCTTTTGGCAGAAATTCTGGACGAGCTATTCACCCTCGACATCGGGCTCCTTCTCCTTGGAACAGGAGAACAGAAATACCACGATCTCTTCACCGAGGTCGCTCGCAAATATCCTAAAAAAGCCGGGATTCGAATCGCCTATGACGACCGATTGGCTCACAAAATCGAAGCCGGAGCAGATTTCTTCCTAATGCCCTCGAAATATGAGCCCTGCGGTCTGAATCAAATCTATAGCCTGAAATATGGGACGATCCCGATCGTCCGAGCCACTGGGGGACTGGACGATACTATTGTGAACTACGACCCCGCTACAAGAAAAGGCAACGGCTTTAAATTCGTCCGCTATGATGCCAAGGAATTCCTTCACCAGATCAAGGTGGCCATCAGTTTTTATTCTCAGCCGGAGCATTGGAAACAACTCCTTCGGAATGCTATGGCAGCGGACTTCTCTTGGCAAAGATCGGCTAATTCATACCTTCAACTCTATCGAAAAGCCTTTGAGAAGAAGCATCTTTCAATTCCCTCAACCCATCTTTAATACCTGTCTGCCCTGCCTACCGGCAAGCAGGCAACAGGCAGGAAGAGGGAGAGAGGGAATTATTTATTTTCGTCGAGGATGTTTGCATGAAAAACCGAAAGTCATCCATCTTGAAATGGGGTTGGTTGCTCTCTCTCTTCTTTATTCTTCCAAACCACCTTTCAGCCAAAACACCTCCATTCAAAAATTTTGACCACCCTAGACTTATAGAAACAGGGGAATTGGTTGGCTTGATCAGCCATCCCTCTATTCGCATCGTTGACATGCGGACTTCACTCCTCGACTATCTCAAAGGCCATATCCCAAACGCTGTCTATCTCCATTTTGAAAATCTAAGTGTTTCCCAAGATGGCATTCCTGCTCAGGCACCAGACCGGATCTGCTTAGAAAGGTTATTAGGAGATTCTTTAAGTATCTCCAATGACATGTGGGTGATCCTCTATTCAGAAAAATCGAATCCCAATGCGACTTTCCTCCTATGGGTCTTAGATTTCTTAGGCCACAAACGAGTTGGGATCCTGAACGGTGGCTGGGAAAAATGGGTCTCGGAAAACCATCCAACCACCCAATCGTATCCGTTACTCCTTTCCAAAAAATTCTTCGGGAGAGTGAAACGAGAAAGTCTGGCTGAAAAAAAGTGGGTTCGAGATCGAATTTTATCAAAGGATGTGGTGATTGTAGATGCCAGGCCGCCAAAACAGTATAGCGGTGAAGAGGGTGAGGAGATCCGTAGGGGGCATATCCCCGGAGCCAGGAATATATTTTGGGAGACAACTTTGGAAGGGGATGAAATAAGGATTTGGAAGAAGAAAGAGGATCTGGAAAAACTCTTTGCAGAACATGAGGTCGTGAAAAATAAAGAGATTATTGTCCACTGCCGTACAGGAAGGGAAGCCAGCCATCTCTACTTCACTCTGAAATATATTCTTGGGTTTTCCAATATTCGTCTCTACCGGGGGTCCTGGGTGGAGTGGTCGGCCGATAAAAACTTACCGATCAAAATGGGAATGGATCCTTAAAATCTTTGTAATTTGTCATGACGGTTTCGTCACCTACGAACGATGAAAATTATTTAATCCCCCCCTTACCCCCCTTTAGCAAAGGGGGGGCGGGGGGATTTGGAAATCTATTTTCTGAGCAATATTATCTATCCTTCCACGCTCCTGCTATTTTGGCATAAAACTTGCTGTTTATTTGCATAAAAAATATAGAGTTGCTTTTTTGCAATTAATTTTTAATTTGACCAATCCATTTCATTGAGGAAGGAAAAAATTATAAGGATAAATTTGAACACTTTTTACGAAATTGTACATGAGATCAAAATAAAATATCCTAAGAGAGATTTCTGAAAAAGTCCCGAAATCTCTGATTACACCGATTAGGAACCGATTACACAGATATGAAACACATTGAAAAATCATGGAAATCTGTGTAATCATCTTTTGAAATCTGTGTAATCGAGAGAGCGTGTCATAGTTTTTCAGAGCTCTCTAAAATTTATCTTGACAAAACTTAATAACTTATGCCATTTTCTTCTAAACTCCTTTCTTTCATCTCTTCGGAGAAAATTTTAATGATGCACAAGATCTTTTCGGTGGGGATGATCTTGTTTTTCTCTTCTTCATGTTTGCCCCACATGGGTTTCCTCTCTGAAAAAACCCGAACGGAGTTCCTTTCAACCACCGAGACACAAACTTCCCTCTTTACCCAGGCAGAATTGGAAGAACTCTTTTCAAATGAAACCACTTCTCAAATGGAAATATCAACACCTTCTTCCTCTCCACCTGTGGACGGGCTTTCTGTTGAAAACTTAGAACTTCCCATCCGTGATGAATCCAATGATGAGTTTAGCGTAGTCATCGTCCCGAAAAATCAAGTTAAAAAGGAGTCGAGTTTCGATATCCCAATTGTCATCAACGCGAAAGTCGAACAGTTCATCCAATATTTTCAAACGACAGGTAAAAAGGTCTTTTCCAATTGGCTTGCCCGATCTGAAAAATACATTCCCTTCATGAAAAATCTTCTGAAGGGAAATGGCCTCCCTGAAGATCTTGTCTATATGGCCCTCATTGAAAGCGGGTTCAATCCCTACGCCTATTCGAGGAGCAAAGCCTCCGGTCCATGGCAATTTATTTACTTGACAGGGAAGAGATACGGTTTGAAGGTGAATTGGTGGGTGGATGAGAGGCGAGATCCTGAAAAGTCCACCATTGCTGCTACGAAATATCTTAAAGACCTCTACGATATATTCGAATGTTGGTATCTCGCTGCAGCGGGTTACAATGCAGGGGAGGGCAAGATTGCCAATGCGATGAAACGCTACCGAACAGAAGACTTCTGGCAACTGACCAAATACCGTTATCTGAAGCAAGAGACGAAAGACTATGTCCCCCAGATGATTGCCGCAGCCCTCATTGCAAAAGATCCTGAAAAATATGGGTTCGCCGACATCGAATATCAGGAACCCCTCCAATATGAAAAAGTGAGAGTCCCTGCAGTGATAGACCTTCGCCTGATCGCCAAGGCCTGTGAGATTTCGGTCGATGAGCTGAAGGACTTAAACCCCGAACTCCTGAGATGGTGCACGCCTCCCGATAGTCCCGATTATGAAATCAAAATTCCGTTCGAGAGGAAGGAACTCTTTCTTAAAAATTTTGAAGCCCTTCAACCCGTGCAAAAGTTTCAGTTCAAGACTCACATTGTCAAAAAAGGGGATACCTTTCCAGGAATCGCTCGATTTTATCGGGTCGATGTAGCACCTATCCTTGAGATCAACCAGATAAAAAGGGCAAACCGTCTGAGCATAGGGATGAATCTTCTCATCCCCATCCCGATGACCCAGGATACAAGATCGACCATGATGGTAAAGAAAATACTCAATGAAAAAAACCAAAACTCCGGGCCTGAAGAGATCATCTATACTATCAAAAAAGGGGATAGTTTATGGAGCATTGCAAATGAGATGGGAGTGAACATCGGCGCCCTCAGCCGCTGGAACAATCTCCATCCCGAAAAGAAACTCATCCCTGGAGATAAACTAAAAATCCGAGTGAACCGTGATCATGCTTCCTCCAATGAACCGCTTGGGGTAAGCAAGGGGAAAGAAATCATTTATGTGGTGAAAGAGGGGGATACGCTTTGGGGGATTGCCAAAAAATATAACATTACGATTGCGGAAATCAAAACCTGGAATCATCTCGAAAAAGATCAAATCCACCCTGCAGATAAACTGAAATTGGGGGCGGGAGGGGTCAAATCTTCAACTCTAAATTGATCATATCCCCCCGTGTAAATCCCATGGCATGAAAGAATTGAAGGAGGTCCCAATCATCCCAACTGACCAAAGTGTAGATGGTTCTGACACCGATTGCTTTCAAATTCTTAATCAGTTCATGGGCCAGGGTAGTGGCTAATCCTTTTTTCTGATAGACCGGATCAATGCCAATCGTATCGATCCAGCCGATCGTATCTGGCACCCCAAATTCCCAACCACTGACATCCCCGAGAATAAACCCTGCGACCTTCCCCTCTGCCTCGGCAACCAATGAGACTTTGGAAGATTTATCATTCATCAATACTAACTTTCTCTCCCAATAATCCTTCCGATTCTCACCCAAGACCTTTTCATCAATCTCAATAATGGTCCCCAGGTCTTCTTTTTCCAGGGCCCGTATCTTCATATTCTTCAAGGGATTCATGATTCTTCCCCTTCTATCTTAATCCATTAAACGAGAGTCCAAATTTTGTCAAGAAAAAATTGGTTCCCATTGGGAAGAACTGAAATTTGACTGTTAGCTAAAGTTAAAAGTGCATACCTTCTCATCTCCTCTCCCCTTGGGGAGAGGATGAAGGTGAGGGGGATATATTTAGACCCCACCCTTACCCCAACCGTTCGGCTGAGCTCACGACGAAGCCCTCTCCCGCCAGCAGGAGAGGGGGAATGATTGATTTTCATCAAAGGTTGGAAATGCCCGTCTCATGGCTTTCGCTCGGCAATAGCTCACCCAACCGCACGGAAAATGGGCCCGGGTATGTTCTTGAAAGAACGACTTGACAGATGTCGGGAGAGCCATTATACTAGAAAGTAATCAGGAATGGTTCCGAATTGTCCAAAATAACCAAAGAATCAATAATCAAACAGCTAAGAGAGAGGGGATTAAAAGTTACCCCTCAAAGAATGGCTATCATTGAGGTGCTGATCGAGAAGAGGGATTTTCATCCCGGCGCGCGCCTTGTCTACAAGGAGGCAAAAAAGAAAAAAAGGAGTTTGAGCCTATCGACCGCCTATGCGACTCTCAACGAGCTTTCTCGCCATGGAATCATCAAAACGCTTCAATTTGATAAGATGGAAAACCGCTACGAAGGGAATCTTGAAGAGCATATTAATCTGATCTGCGAGAGATGTAAGAAGATACTGGATTACAAGGTCCCCATTGCTGTCGACCAGAGGGAGTTAGCGAAGAAGACGGGTTTCTCAATAACTGACACCAGGCTGGAGTATTACGGGTATTGTCGGGAGTGTCGCAAAGACAAAAGAAGCAAGGGAGGTTCGTGACACAGGCTGGATGACGTACCGTTTGGACTTCTTGTCCATAGGTCCACCACATGGGTACAAATGTGGCTAATTTTGTTGTTGGACTGCAACGTGTTCTCATTGGAGAAATGAGGGCAGCTATAACGTATTCCCAGATCAAATTCAAAGGAGGTTTTTATGAAAGAACCAAAAAAGAAAGAACCAAAAAAGCTGACCACGAACGCTGGAGCACCCGTAGTCGACAACCAGAACACTATGACCGCCGGACCGCGCGGCCCGGTGCTGCTGCAGGATATCTGGTTTTTGGAGAAACTCGCCCAGTTTGATAGGGAGGTCATCCCCGAGCGGCGGATGCACGCCAAGGGTTCCGGTGCCTACGGCACCTTTACCGTCACCCATGACATTACCCGCTATACCAAGGCTAAAATCTTTTCGGCAGTGGGGAAAAAGACCGATATGTTCCTCCGCTTTTCCACGGTGGCCGGTGAGCGCGGCGCTGCCGACGCCGAGCGGGACATTCGCGGCTTTGCGATGAAGTTCTATACCGAGGAAGGGAACTGGGATCTCGTGGGTAACAACACGCCGGTATTTTTCCTGCGCGATCCGCTCAAGTTTCCTGACCTCAACCACGCCGTCAAGCGTGACCCCCATACCAACATGCGCAGCGCCCGCAACAACTGGGACTTCTGGACCTTGCTGCCCGAGGCGCTCCACCAGGTCACGATCGTCATGAGTGACCGCGGCATTCCATTCTCCTACCGGCATATGCACGGCTTCGGCAGCCATACCTTCAGTCTCATCAATGCCAAGAACGAACGGTACTGGGTCAAGTTTCACCTGAAGACCCAGCAGGGTATCAAAAACCTGAGCGATGAAGAGGCCGAGGCGATCGTCGCCAAGGACCGGGAAAGCCACCAGCGCGACCTGTACGAGAGCATCGAAAAGAAGGATTTCCCCCGCTGGACCTTCTGCATCCAGGTGATGCCGGAGAAGGACGCGGCCACGTGTCCCTACCACCCCTTTGACCTCACCAAGGTCTGGTTCCACAAGGATTATCCCCTGATCGAGGTGGGTGTCCTCGAACTGAACCGCAACCCGGAAAATTATTTTGCCGAGGTCGAACAGGCCGCCTTCAACCCGGCTAACATCGTGCCCGGCATTGGCTTTTCACCGGACAAAATGCTGCAGGGGCGTCTTTTTTCCTACGGCGACGCCCAGCGCTACCGGCTCGGCGTGAACCACCACCTCATCCCGGTCAACGCCTCCCGCTGCCCGTTTCACAGCTACCACCGCGACGGGGCTATGAGGGTTGACGGTAATCATGGCAGTACCCTCGGCTACGAGCCCAACAGTTACGGCGAATGGCAACAGCAGCCGGAATTTGTCGAACCACCCCTCCGCCTGGAGGGCGCTGCCGACCACTGGAATCATAGAGAAGACACCGATTACTATTCCCAGCCAGGCAAGCTCTTCCGCCTCATGACCACCGACAAGAAAGAGCTCCTCTTTGCCAACACCGCCCGCGCCATCGGCGGGGCACCGCGGGAGATTCAGATCCGCCACATTGGCAACTGCCTGAAGGCCGACCCGGCATACGGCAAAGGGGTGGCCGACGCACTGGGCATCCCGTTGGGTGAACTACCCAAATAGGCACAAAGTCATCCTCGCACCGGGGCTCAGATGTCCCGAGAGGAGCGAGTCAAGGCCACCCGGGAACGAATCGAACAGGAGAACTATCTATACACAATCAATGGACACAGACCAACCAGCTAACAAAGGGCTCAGAGCGGACTTGGTAAACGCCGACGCGATTTGCCAAGCCGCTTGGCCCGGTTGTTGAGGCTGTAGTAAAAGCCAATCTCGCGCTAAACCATAATCTAATGGATCATTCGCTTGATGGAAATGATAGACCCAAGGTAAAGACATTTATTAACGAAGTTTGCTTAATCAATGAAGGAGGTGCCAGAATGACAGGCTATGTTGGAAACATCGAGAAGCAGACATTGAAGAACAATTATTTCAGGCAGGTTTTGTTCACGGCTAAGAATGCTCAACTGGTTGTGATGTGCCTTCAACGAGGAGAGGAAATTGGAGACGAGGTCCACCATAAGGTAGACCAGTTCTTCAGGATTGAGCAAGGCGAGGCAAAATTCATCTTCAATGAAAAAGAGGAGCATGTTGTCCATGACGGCGAGGCGGTTATTGTCCCAGCAGGAACCTTCCACAACGTGATAAACACCGGGAAGGGACAGTTGAAGCTATACACTATATATTCACCGCCAAACCACCCTGACGGCACGGTGCACAAAACCAAGGCCGAGGCGGACAAAGCTGAAGAGGAGCATCATGCCCACTGAGTGCATGTAACTGGTGGATGGGAGTTGCGATAGCATCTTGCTATGTTCAATCGGATTGACTGCTACCAGTAATCCTCACTTCCGGATTTAGGTGGACATTCTTCTTGGCTAATTGTATTTTCAGGCCCCCGTGGGTAGAAGATAGGGACGTAGCTCACAATTAGAAATTCCAGTGGGGCATTATTCCTAACGGGGCAGATCGAAATTAAGATATCACCTTCAAAAGATTAGAGAAGTGTTTGGGAAGAATTTTCTAAATTCCAGGACAGCGTGTTTCATATTAGGACTGGGTCCATTTAGGATCCATTTTCAAAATTGATAAGGGAATGTCCGTACCGATGAGGGGAGAAATCTGCTCCGCTTTCGGTAAAATAACGAGCCCAGAATGTTTGTACCGCTCGAAATGTATTGGAATCAGCCGCACTGGCCCCTGCTACATAGACCTTGACATTGGTAAGATTTGGCATGAGGTTGTTCTTTTGGCGATACCTGATGACTTCGTTAATATACTCGTCTGTAATATTGTCCTTATCAAATTTGTATTCCTTTGAATCCTGAATCATATCAGAAAGGATAACCAAAATCTTTTGACGCTCCTTCTCGTCATGGAAAATGGTATCTGCAATATTCAGCGAATCTAAAATCTCCGTCAGCGGAGATCCCCCCCTGTGCGATAAGAGTTTATTTACCTCCCTTCGAATTTTCTCCTTGGCATGGGTCAGGTTTCTCTCAAACTGTAAGCGGTTATCCCAAACAGTTTTCTTCGGAATTTCCTCATCCACTGTTGGCTTGAAATCGATATAGGAACGACTGGCGATCGTCCCCACGACAACGCGATCCCCATGCCGAAGGTTTCGATAGATCTTCTCAAACGCCTCCTTACAGACCGTACGCCGAGCTTGATCCGCACTGCCCGACATGTCCACAAGAATAATGACTACCCGTGGCTGTTGGGGGGAGTTTTCGGATTTTCCAAAAGCTTCATCACTCCGGTTCAATGGGTTGCACAAGAGAAGTGTGCCAATAATGATAAGCCCCAGTAATTTCAGTTGCCGCTGTTTCATTTGGATATACCACCTCAATCATTACGAATGGGTTTGTTTGGCTACCACCATTTTCAGAGGGGTGGTCTCGGGTTCCGATTTCGTGCCTTCGTCTTCATTTCCAAACTCTACGCCCAACTCGTGATCCCGGTCAAAGGATTTGGGTTTTTCATGGTCTGGGCGCTTGCGCAGGTTGATTTTGCGGTAGTAATGGATGATTTCCTGGGTTCGTTGCTGAATCCGGTGTAGTCCTTGTTGTTGTTGGGTTAGGGTTTTCCTATACTTTGCTTCAGCGGTTCGCGTGGCCTTATCGAGCTGGTTTGTCCTACGATGTAAATGCTCCAGCATGGAATCCGCATCATGTGCAAAATAAGAGCAGAGTGTCGCTGCAGCTAAAATGACCAGGTTCAGTCCAACAAAGGCGGCCCCGATCAGAGTACTATTGCCGAAGCTGCTCACTGCTCCCGCTTTGCTGAGGTCACCCAGGTACTGGACACGTACGTAGCCGATTGCAACCAGGCCGCCGATGGTAAGGAAAAGGAGTGCTCCGATGCCAATGGCATTCTTCCACCATGGAACAGTCCAACGCTTGAAAAGAATCCCCATGGAGTGGGCAATCCATGGAATCGCTACCGCCACGCCGACCGCCATGATCCATGTGAAAATCTGGTTTTCTCCAAACACAGCGAAGGCAAGCGAATTCATGGGGATTTCACCCAGGACAAATAAAAGCATCAGCACATAGTACTTCATCCTGCTCAACTCTACACTTGGTTCGCTGCGACCGATCTTGGCAGCATGAGCGTCATAGTCTTTGGAGATGCGTTCATAATCCTGAAGCAAGGGTTTGTATTTTCCGTTGAGGACCTCTAATTTCGGGCCATATGAAGAGGTTATTTGTCGCGCCTCATTCCTGGCCATTGCCATGAGTTCCTTCTCAAACGAAGAGAATTGCTGGTCACCCCTGCCGGGAAGATTGTTTTTTGCATCTCTTATGGCATTTTGCCATGCCTTCAGTCTACTATACATTGTTCCTCCTATCTGTTTAAGAGTTAATATAGTGAATCTCCTCCCGCAGAGCGGGAGGCATGCGGTAGCCCTCTTGAAGTGGACTGAACGATATCAATCAAAAGCATACTTAATTCTGAATATGGTTACTGAGATCTGACAGTTTTGATTTTGGCTGCGATTTAAGCCGAAAAAGCCACAACAATATAAAATTACGTAAAAAAGTAATTATAGCCATTTCATTTTTAAAAACTTTCCGGACTGGTGCTACCAGACAGCTATATGGGTTTGTGCTTTTTTGATTATAAGACCTACTTAAAAAGCAAGAAATGTACCAAAGTTTAATAATAATTATTTTAATAATATATTCAATAGATTATCTGATAAAGCCTATTTAAGAATTTATGGCAATCTTCAGCTTTATTGATAAAAAATATCACATCTGTTGACAAAAATGTCCCAAGTTCGTTATTGCTCTTACAGTAGGAATCAGACGGGAGAAGGCTGTCTAGATGGAATCAATCCATGAATGCAGGAAGAATGCAGGAATTTTTTACAGAAGATCTATTAACGGTAACGCAAGCAGCAAGTTGAGTTCACCCCGTTAAAAAATCCAGCGGGGCATTAAACCCTGCCGGAATTATTTAAAATGTAACCCCGCTGCAGAGCATCTAGGCATTATTTCTAACGGGGTAAATCGAAATTAAGATATCACCCTCCAAAGATGAGAGAAGTGTTTGGGAAGAATTTCATAAATTCCCGGACTCACCCCTATTTTTCTCATGACGAAAAGAGGCAGGAACCTTGCCCAACAATTCTCTAAGGGCCGGTTTTATATAGATCTGATCGAGGTCGAAATGCCTTAATGCCTTCGCGAAGGTCCTGATCTTATCTCTCATCGCTGCCTTAGAATCGATAATTAGGACATATTCTCCCCTTAAGAGACACAGTCCTCCTACCACTCTTACTAAATCCTCATCTTGTTTTATTGGTTCGTAGCGGATTTGTATGACAAATCTTTCGGCCAGTTCCTCAAGTTGATCTATAATGGTTTGTTCATCCATATGAAAAGTTTGTCTCAACATAAACTAGGTTTAACCTTCCTTCGACGCCTCGATCACACCCTTGGATGGATCTCTACAACGTTAGTTCTAGCCCCGATCTTAAAATCCTCCACGTCTGTTTTGATGACCCCAGGAAGTTGACCTATTTATACCAAAAATTTAATTTTATGGCAATTTCCAGATGGTTAGCATCTGATCTCGCAGATATGCTGTCACTTCAAATAACCAGGGTGAGGATGGAAACTCCAAGGAAGAACTGAGATTTGACTTGACAAAAAAACCCATTTTTTGTATACAATATACATTTCTTGCACCTTAAAATCTGTGTAATCTCTTTTTGAAATCCGTGTCATCAAGAGAGCGTAAAATATTTTCTCAGAGCTCTCTCTTTAATTTCTTGACAGAATTTCGAATTTAATTTAGAAATGGGGCGAGTTTTTGGATTTAAAAAGAGAATTTCAAAAGGAGGGTATATAGATGGCTAAGTTATTA
>Ga0315294_10005027_pt1 | contig 14504 bp, 16 predicted proteins | sample YL17G13_40_MG_FD_203626 | JGI IMG/M metagenome (GOLD analysis project Ga0315294, IMG submission 203626) | Sediment microbial communities from Yellowstone Lake, YNP, Wyoming, USA - YL17G13_40 | ecosystem: Environmental > Aquatic > Freshwater > Lake > Sediment | place: USA: Wyoming | collected... | reverse complement strand
GCCAGTTCTGCCGTTATCTACGTCAGTTCGAACCGGAGTGCTTTGTTCCGGAGCCAAGGCTCTCGCGGCAAAGAAGGCCGGGCCGACTTCCGCACATCTACACGGAGAAGGAGATGAAAGCCATTCTGCGGGCTGCACAGGAGTTGCCTCCTGGCCGCTCTTTGAGGTCCAAGACATACTTTACGCTCTTCGGATTGCTCTACAGCACCGGGCTGCGTTGCGGCGAGGCTTTCGCCTTGAATCTCAGCGATGTGGATCTCGATCAGCACCTGCTTTTCATCTGCCGCGGAAAATTCGGTAAATCCCGTTGGGTACCCATCGCGGCTTCGACCTCGGCTGCACTTCAACGCTACCTCAAAGAACGCATACGCTTTGCACCGGCCACCCCGGAACGTCCCTTTTTCGTCACCGGCCGCGGGCGCCGGCTATATCACACCAATGTTGACCTCGCCTTCCGCCGGGCGCTGAATCGGTCTGGGCTGCGGGGCGGAAAGGGCTGTCCGGGTCCTCGCTTGCATCACTTGAGACATACCTTTGCCTGCACCCGACTTCTGGCCTGGTATCGCCAAGGCAAGGACGTTCAGTCTCTTCTTCCCATCCTGGCCACGTACCTGGGCCATGTCAAGTTCACCTCCACTCAGGTCTACCTGCAGGCCACCGCCGAACTGCTGGCCGAGGCAAGCCGACGCTTCCTCAAAAACTTTCGTCAAAACATCTCAATAAAAGGAGAAGGAAAATGAACACTACTCCTCCCCTGGCTCATTTTGTGCAAGGGTTCTTCCAAGAGTATTTGGCCGCGCAAAGGGGACTCAGTCCCAACACCATTCTCAGCTACCGGGATGCCCTCAAGCTCTTTCTCCGTTTTACTTCTCAGCGCGTCAAAAAACCGGCCGACAAGCTGGTCCTGCAGGACTTCGACGAGAAATCAGCCTTAGATTTTCTGGACGATCTCGAAGCAAACCGGGGTAACGGCACGGCGGCGCGCAACAACCGGCTTGCGGCGCTCCGTGCATTTTTCCGCTACGTGGCGGGCCAAGAACCCCTGGCCTTAGCACGGTGTCAGCGCATTTGCGCGATTCCCACCAAGCGCACAGAGCACAAGACGATCGAGTACCTGGAGGACAAGGAGATGGGTGCGGTCTTAGAAAGCGTCGACCGCAACTCACGGAAAGGCCTGCGAGATTATGCCCTCCTCCTGTTCCTCTATAACACCGGCGCCCGGGTTCAGGAAATTGTGGATCTGAATATCGCCGACTTGCGTCTTCAAACCCCGTTTCAGGTGAAACTCACCGGCAAGGGGAAGAAAGAACGACTCTGTCCTCTTTGGCCGGAATCCGTAGCCGCAATCGATAACTACTTCACGCTTTGGCATCCCGATACGTCCGAAGACTCCCCTGTGTTTGTCAATTCCAACAACAGGCGGATCACGCGTTTTGGAATCCGCTATCTCGTGCGCCGGTACGCGGCCCAAGCGGCCCAAGGATGTCCCTCCGTGAAATCTAAGAAGGTCAGCCCGCACACCTTCCGTCATACGACGGCTATGCACTTGCTCCAATCAGGAAACGATATTATCGTCGTCAAGAATTGGCTGGGGCATGCCGACGTCAATACGACTCACGCCTACGTCGAGATTGATATGAACATGAAGCGCAAGGCCTTGGAAGCTTGCGAACCACCTCAAGTGAAAACCGCGAAAGGCCGGGCCAAATGGATGAAACCAAGCATCCTTCAGTGGCTTGATCAACTCTCGGAGGTATCAAGGAATTATGTGTAGTTCTCAGCCGGCTCCATTACCGAAAAGGCTTAACTGGCGGAGGTTTCAGGGTTTTGGATATGGGTTACTTCACATTACGCAACGCTCCACATAATGAATAGGGTTGTTTGCGGAGTCGCGAAGCGATTCCGTCAACGGCCCATTGAACGAAGCCGCGGAGCGGAGGCTGAACCTATGGGTATTGTTGGTCAACCGGGATCAAATGAAGTGTGATTCCGACGGCTGAGGAAGCTCGCTTTTGGATGAAGTCGTTCGAGAAGACACCGAAGGCGTGGCTTCGAGAAGTTGCTGCGGACATCGGGAGCGGTGGTTTCGTAATGGCCGTCGTCGATAAAACAGACTACGCCTCCTGCGCCGGAATCGGCCACGGAAAAACATACGCGATGTCCGAAAGCGCCCTCGGTTCATGGCGATCGAGATCCGGGTTGAACGGGAGGACAAAGTCGGAGGGCAGACAACATCTCTTTCACGATGAGATGCCCCGCGCGGCACTCTGGGCACAGGGTTACGTCCTTACCGGTCAACCGTTGGGTCAGTTCCTGCCAGGTTTCCCGTTCCTCTGGGGCATCGGTGTCGCTGGGATTGCTCGTTTCGACACCCAGCAATTTTCTGCATCTGGGGATGAGATCGTCGACGACCGCGTTGGCCAGAAGTCCGTAGTGTCGGATTCTCATCAGGCCTTTGGGGACAACGTGGAGGAGAAAACGCCTCATGAACTCCCCGGCCTCCAGCTCCATGATTTTGTTCTTGTTTCCCTGGGTGCGGTCCTTCCATCGGAAGGTGACCCGGCCGTCTTTCACGGCCACCAACCGTTCGTTGGACAGCGCGATGCGGTGAGTGTAGCGCCCGAGGTACTTGAGGACCTGCTCCGGCCCGGCGAAGGGCGGTTTGCTGTAGACCACCCAATTCTTGCGAGCAGCCCTACGGAGTCGATCCTGGGGATCGTCACCGTCGGTTGCCGGCCTGCCGCTGTCCAAGGCTTTTTCGAGCTTCCGTAAGAGCTTGCCTCTAAACACCTTCGCCAAGATACGGACCGGAAAGAGAAAGCCGGGCTTGGCCGAGACCCATCGCGAGCCGTCCGGGTGAAGGCCTCCTCCGGTGACAATGCCATGAAGATGAGGGTGATATAGAAGGGTCTGGGTCCAGGTGTGAAGCACCAACGAGAAGCCGATCCTGGCCCCGAGGTTTTTGGACCGGAGCGCGACCTCGTGAAGAGTTTCCGAGACGGCCGCAAAGACCAGGTGGTAGGCTTGCCGGCGATGGGCCGGAAAGAGCGGGTGAAGGACGTCGGGGATCGTGAAGACGAGATGATGGTATTCGGTGGGCAACAGTCGCTTCTGCTGAGCCTCAAGCCATCGCACTTGATCGAGGCGCCCGCATTTGGGACAGTGACGGTTGCGGCAAGAGTTGTAGGAGATCTCCCGGTATCCGCACCGATCACATTCCTGGATGTGGCCGCCCAGGGCTGCGGTGCGGCACTCGGTAATGGCCCGGACAACCCGCGCTTGTTGACCGGTAAGCACCGGCAGCCGATCGGCGTACTCGCGGAAGATGTCGGCGAGTTCCAGTTCTGGGCGGTCCGGGCGGCGCTGATGGTCCGCCGGGCTATGCACGCGTCAGCTCTTGGGTGGAGAGAAGTTCCCCGGGTCTGGAAGGATATCAAGCGGGCTCGGGGTGTTGTCGAGAAACTCCTTGGCAATGTTGGTGTAGATCTGGGTCGACCGGAGACTCGAGTGGCCGAGCAGGACCTGGATCTTCCGGATATTCACCCCGCTTTCGAGCAGGTGAGTGGCAAAGCAGTGCCGAAGGCAATGGACGGAGACCTTCTTGGCGATGCCTGCCCTGTCCCTCGCTTGGTAGAAGATCCGCTCAACGGCGCTCCGGGTCAGAGGCCGCTCGGGGATCTGACCCGGAAAAAGCCAATGCCGGGACCGGACCGTCTTCCAGTACCGGCGGAGTACTTCGAGCAGCTTTGGAGAAAGCATGACGTAACGGTCCTTCCGGCCTTTGCCCTGCTCGATGCGAAGCGTCATGCGTTGACTATCGATGTCGCCGACTCGCAGATTGACGACCTCCGAGACCCGAAGTCCGCCGGCGTACGCGGTCATCAAGATAGCCCGGTGCTTGATATTCGTCGGCGTTTCCAACAGGGACTTCACCTCTTGTTGGCTCAAGACGAGAGGAAGTTTGCGGCCCGTCTTCCGGTAGGGAATACGCCTGATGTCCCAGTCCCTCTGGAGAGTGGTCCCATAGAAGAACCGCAGAGCTGCAACCGACTGGTTGAATACGGCCCAGGACACCTTTCTTTCCCGCGTCAGGTAATGTTGATAGCGGTTGATCTCGTCGATGGCTAACTGATCAGGCGGCCGCTTGAAAAAACGAACGAACTCTTTCAGGCGGCCGAGGTAGCATTGCTGCGTGCAGGGGCTGAAACCACGAATCTGAAGATCTCGCTCCATCCTGTCTCGGAATACACCCATGAGGTCCTCCTTTTGAACAGTAATTTGCCGAAGATAGGCTCCGACACCGGGGCCAAAGAGGACTATAGCGGACAAAGCCTTCTGGAAAAATACTCGTAATGCGGTGGGCGGACTCGGTACTTTGGAGAGATCGACCTCTACAGCTCCAACTTCACCGCGAAGCGGTTTCGTTCAACACCCCTTATGTGGAGCTCCACATAAGGGGTGAAGATTGATCCGGTCCCCGAAGGTCTGGATGGCCGCGATGACGCCGGGCGTAAGCGCGCTCCCGGTCACAACCTCGAAATATCGGGCCAGGGCCCGAAGGGCCAAGCGGCAGAGATCCCCCAGCAGCTTACGCTTGTACTTGAAGAAGACCCGCAGCGTCTTGGGGATGGTGAAGACGACCTGGCGATGGGGCACGTCCAGAAGGAGCGTCTCCCTCATCCACGGCGGCCGGGGCCCCGGGCTTTGCCCGGGGGTCAACTTCCGCCGTACTCGCCCGTGAATATAAGCCACGGGCGAGTGGCGAGCCGGAGGCTCGTCCCTTGACTCGCCCCACTCCTCAAGGCGTTTGGCGTGGCATGACGGGCAGAATCCCCTGGTGCGGCAGGAAAACATAACGAACCGCTCCGCACCGCAGTCCGGACACCGGATGCGGGCAGCGCTTCGCAGTCCTCATGAGCCGGTAACGGATCATGAGGGCGAAGCCCGAGCGGGGATTGCCGCAGTCGAGGTAGCGCCCGACGACCTCCTTGACGATCGGCCGGAAGTAACCGCCCTCATTCGCTTCGCGCCTGAGGACTGCAAAGCCCGTACTCTCGCTCGAAACGAGTCTCATACTCAGTCAGGAACCTGTCGAAATGATGGAACAGCACCCGGTAGAGGACGGTCCGCTCCGGATGCCGGGGACGATAGACTCCTGCCATAGCGGGAGAATGGCCTCAAGAAACAGGCCAACGCTACGGATAAAGTCAAGTCTCCCTGAAAAGCCGGGCGGAAAACCGGCTCGGACGGGCGAATCAGGACGGGAAAACGTCAACCAGCGTTGACGTCCGACCAGGAGAACGTAAACCTTGGGCAATGCGGTAAAGCGGACCAGGTCGGCGATTCTGTCGATCGGGATCATACCCTGGAAGAGAGGATGGTCGTCGCCCGCCTGGCCCAATCCTGGAACACAAAAAACAACATCGGGCTCGTGTTTGTCACTTTAACCTGTCACACCGATTTCAAAAAGGGGCAAACCCGCACTTAGGCAAAAAGCGTAATTACGCGATCTCATATAGTAACAAAGCGCAGGTTTGACCTCGATTGATTTTCCAGGACTTACCCCAAAAATAGGGGTCAAAAGGGGCTAAGTCTTTTTATCTTCTGAGAATACGTGGGATCACAACTGGAAGGACAGATTTTGGGGGAACTTTGAAATAGAATGGGGTTTCCTAAGACGCCAAGCGTTTCCGCTTGCGTAAGTGTGTGTCACAGAGGAGACCCCAATGGATTATGCCAAAATCGCGTGGAAATTGCGAGAGGAGACCCGATGAGCTAAGTTGACAATGCCCGCCTCCGGGGCTACCATCTTCCCGAAAAGGAGCGATACCGTCATGGCGATTCCCGGATTGACGATCATCGGCGAGTCGATTAACGATTCCGTTGCTTCGACCAAAAAGCTTTTCGACGAAAACGACGTTGCCGGCCTGCTTGAGCTCGCCCGGAGCCAGGACGAGAAGGGCGCCTCCTATATCGACGTGAACGTGGGGCTGCGGTCCCCCGAGTTCATGGCCGACCTGGTCCGCCGGATTCAATCGGTTACGGCAAAACCTCTCTCCATCGACACGCCGGACCCGGACATCGCTAAGGCGGGCCTCCGGGCGTACGACCTCGCGCGGGCTGGCGGGCTGAGGCCGATACTGAACTCGATCTCGCCGCTCCGCCCGCAGATGTTCGACCTCTGGGCGATCCGGCCATTCATGCCCATCCTCATGGCCTCGGAGCGGTTCGAGCGCGGGGCGACTTGCGCAAACGCCAACCGGACCGCGGAAGAGACGCGAGGCACGGCCCGCGCCCTGCTGGAGGAGGCCCATCGACGCATCCCCGGCTTCTCCAATGACCAGGCCATTGTCGACCCGGGGATCGCTCCGATAGGGACCGACTGCGAAGGTCAGCTCAAGCGCGTTCTGGAGTCCCTCGCTCTTATTCACGCCGACCCATTCTTCTCCGGCGTCCACATGTCGGTGGGGCTGAGCAACTTCACGGTGATGCTCCCTTCGAAGAGGGCGGATGGATCGCCTGTGAAAGGGCCGTTGGAAAGCGCATTCCTGACCCTGGCCATGCCCCTCGGCCTCGATATGATCATCGGCTCGACCGTCCGGAAATACGAAATCCTTCCCGAGGGCCATCCCGCTCTGGCCTGCCTCAAGGACATCCTGAAGCTCGAGGGTTACGACACGCTCATGCGGCTTAAGGAATTCTATGGCTGAGGCATCTATCCGGCACCACATCGAGAACAAGATCCTTCACATCGAGCTCCAGACCCCCAAGCGGAGTTCCGAGGATATCGAGAAGGACGTCCAGACTTTCGGGGAGAAGTACCGGAAGATCGTGGAGGCGGGCTGGATCGTCTGCATCACCGACAACCCCATGGGCCTCTTGAGCTACGGGGCCACGGAAACTATAGACCTTCTCGGACTTCCCGTCCGTCCTGAACAGCTGATGGTCCACCTCAACACATTCCACCCCAAGAAAGAGCTCGACGAGATCCTCGACGCGGTCAAAGCGGCCGGCGGAAAATACCTGCTGGTCGTCTCCGGAGACGGCAACCAGCGGCTCCATAGGCTCGAACCGGCCGAGATCGGCGTCGAGGCCGTAACCGTGACGTCGGTCGAGCTCCTCCGTTACATCGACCGGGAGTATCCCGGCCAGTTCACCTGCGGCGTCGCCTTCAATCCCTACGAGCCGCAGGACCACGAGCTGGAAAAGATGAAGCGGAAGGTTGACGCCGGGGCGTCCTTCATCATTACCCAGCCGATCATCGGGCGCGATGAGAGGCTGGCCGGGCTCGAGCCGTTTGGCCTGCCGGTCATCCTCGACGCCTGGATGTCGAAGAAGCTCCACCTCCTCTCCGAATGCGTCGGCCACGAGATCCCCGAAGGGACGCCCTACGACCCCATGGAGAACCTGAAGGAGCTTCAGAGGAACTACCCGGACTACGGACTCTATCTAGCCATCCTGGGCTTTAAGACCCAATACCCCTTGCTCAAGGAAAGCTGGAAGAAGGAGTAGGGGCCGAAAGGATAAGAGTTTCCTTTTTCTGCGACGCGGCGAATTCCCCCTCCCGGCACTGAATCTCCCCTCCTAACCATACCGGAAGGATATCGTCGGCCGGGCGGCGCTGTCAAATGCCGCCAAAAACGCACCCGAAGTGCCTATTGGGAAAGTAAACTCATCGCACGGACCAAAAGACAACAGACTCCCGCTCCCCTCTGATCACAAAATACTCAACAATATTCCCCGCTCTCCTCGGCCGCACTCATGGAGCCGCTAACACGTTTCCATGAAGTACAGGCCGAAGCGGCCGCCATGAGCGCAACCTGCTCGACGACATGAGACGGCGGCCCTCATGGAAGACATGAGGGCAGCGCTTGGCAGTCCTCATGAAACGGCTTCGGTTCATGAGGGCAGCGCTTGGCAGTCCTCATGAAACGGCTTCGGTTCATGAGGGCAGCGCTTGGCCGTCCTCATGAGCCGGTAACGGATCATGAGGACGAACCCGCAGCGGGGGTTGCCGCAGTCCAAGTACTTCTCCACGACCTCCTTGACGATCGGCCGGAAGTAACCGCCCTCATTCGCTTCGCGCCTGAGGACTGCAAAGCCCGTACTCTCGCTCGAAATGATGGAACAGCACCCGGTAGAGGACGGTCCGCTCCGGATGCCGGGGACGATAGACTCCTGCCATGGCGGGAGAATGGCCTCAAGAAACAGGCCAACGTCATGGATAAGGCCGGCTCACCCTGAAAAGAAAGGTGGAGTCCCAGCTCGTTAGGAGGAATCAGGCCTAAAAAACGTCAACCGGAGTTGACGTTCGACCAGGAGAATGGAAACGGCGGGGCTCATTTAGGAAAATTGGGCATGGCCTACTTCAATTTCTCGCCCTTTGATTGGATCATCCACTGGCCGTCTCTGCTCGTGGTTCTGGGAGGGACGATCGCTCTGGTCTTGTTTGTCGGCAGCGCCGGCGCGGGGAGGATTCTGACGCCGTCTTTTACGATCACCGGGCTGATCGGTTCGCTGATGGGATTCATCCAAGTCCTGCTCGGCTTTGCCTCCAGGAAGATCGCCCTTGTTTCGGCCGGCATGACATTCGTCATCGCCTCCTGTTTTATGGCGATGCTGGGGATGATGCTTGTCGGAGCGCCGCTCGAGGATCGGTTGGTCAAGACCGGACGGATGGACAAGCCCTCGACCCTAAGCCGGGCGGCAGTTTATGTTTTCCCCTTGTTGGCGTTGATCTTTCTTGTCGTGGCGCTTGTCCTGGTGATCACGCCAATCAAAAAGGGATGAGCAGAAGCGGGGACACGCCGCGGTCGGCTGTCCCCGTCGCATTTATTATCGTTTAGTAATTCCCGCCGGTCTTGGGCTTATATTTTTTGGTCGCCTCGTCGATCTGGGGCTTGTATTTTTTGATAAGGTTCAGGTCGTCCTCACTCAGGCTGGATTCCTGAGGCTTATTGAGGTCTTCCAGCGCCTTTTTGCTGCTGGTAATCTGTTCCTCGTACGATTTCTTCATATCCGGGTTGAGATTGGGCTCCTTGAGGGATTTTTCGGCGTCGGTAATCATCTTTTCGTACATTTCTTTAAACCCTTTGCTCATCTCCTGGGAAGCGATGAGCATATCGCCTACCGTGATCCGCCCCCAGACGGCCGTGTAATCCTCATAGCCCTTAAAACCGTATTTGCGGGCGAAGGTATTGAATTTCTCGATCACGTTTTTCATAGCGGAAAAACTCTTCGTCTGGCCGCCCTTGAAGACGACGTCAAAAGGATTCATTTCCTCTTTCATGGATTCGATGAACTTCTCCATCTTCTCATCCGTGAGATAGGCTACCTTGTAATCCCGGATCGGATCGTTCGAGGTGGCCATTTCCGTGGCCCGTGCCGCCGTCTCCGAGGCGGTCTGGGTCGAGGTTGTCGTGCCCTGTTTCTTTCCGCAGGCAATGACGACCAAAAGCGCGATCAGCGCGCAAACGATCCATCCTGCCATCCGCCACTTGGTTTTGAGTAGCATGAAGTACCTCCTTTTTAGCTCATACGCGGCGCAGAGCGACGCGCAAAAAGAAAATTTTATATCACGGCTTCGAAAGCCGTGTCAATCGGCATTAGCAATGGGCGGGATATTTTTGGCACGGTCGAAGGGAGCGATGTTGCGGCTGAAAAAGAAGACCGCCACGTCGGCATAATTATAGTGCGTTTTGGCGAAGAGCCACTGGATGTGAAAACGCCGGATCCCCATCCTTTTCCGGACGGCCTTCTCACCGCTTGCATAGCCGGAGTTGTAGGCCGTGGCATAGAAACGAAGCTTGTCCAGGTCACTGGCGAAGGTGAGTATTCCGTAGAGCTTGCCCATCACCATCATCAGGAGTCTGAGGTATCGTGCCTGCCAGTGAAGATCGTCGAGGCGGAGGACGCGCTCCTTGCGAAGCCGGGAAGAATCGCCCGTCTCAAACGGCGCGATCTCGGCAGCCGTCTTCTCTTCCTCTGAAAAGAGCCGGTTGTAGTCCCTCTCGATTTGCTCGCCGAAGGTCGGCTTCATCTGAAAATGGCCGACCGAGAAGTCGGCGTATTTTCGGCCATACTGGACGTACAACACCTTAAGAGCCCGCACCTGGACCTTGTCCTCCAGAGCCTTGAACCGAATGATCTCGGGAAACACAACGGCCAAGGCGATCCGGGTTTCCTGGGGCGGGAGCCGCAGGGATTCGGCAATCCAGGAGTTCTGCCGTAGGAATTTCTCGGCTTCGGCGTACTTTGCGCCGAAGAGGACGGTGTAATCTTCCTCGGCGTATAGCCGGGAAAAAATCAGGGGGATAAGCAGGAGGCCGACGAACGGCCATAAGGGGCGATGCCCTCGGCGGGTCAATCGGATCCCTCCAGCCCGGATTCTTTGGAGCAAGAGTCGCCAGGCGCTAAATCGCTCTCTGATAGACGACAATATCCTTATTATTTTCTAGGGCGATCCACTTGATCATGGTCTGCCCGCCCTCCTGGAACGTGATGATGCTCAACGGAAACGGATATTTCTTGCCGTCGCTGAAGATGAGGTTTTCAAGGGTGAAGAGCGCGTACTTCTTGCCGTCGGCGCTGGGATAGAAATCGCAGGGGCTGAACGGCTCTATCTTGAGAGTGAGAGTCGGGGTCCCGTTCATGTAGAGTTGGTTGCCATCAAGGAAAAAGAAGCTATTGTTGCCGACGGAGAACCAGAAATCCTTGAAGTCCATGCCGTAAGGGCCAAATTTCTTGCCGTCGATCGTGTAGACATATTTCTTATTCATTTCAGCGTTATACTTTTCAGGTTGGGTAGCGATTAGTTTTACCGCTTCGGACGGTGAGAGGGAGCCTGTACAGGCGACGATGGCGTTTTTGCCGTCCGGACTGATCTTGATGGTATCGGGAGCGCTGGCGATGAAGACGTTCCGCCCGTCGGAACAAATGAGCCACACCTTGTCCTTGTCGTTGACCGCGAAATAGGCTCGGGATCCATCAGGGGTGGCCTTAACGTCGAATACGGAGAGATAGGGGCCGAAGGTTTTGCCCTTGAAAAAGACTGTCTGGCCGCTGCTCTCGTCGCCTTCGGTCGAGGGGACCGCGTCCGGCGGCAATAGCCCCTGATCGGGAGTATAGTCAGCGCAGTCCCGGAAGATGCCGGCCGAGTCGTCTTGCGACGGGTAGGCCGTCGCCATGGCCTCTTTCAGCTTGGCGAACGGGCCCTTCTTTTTTCCGTTCTGGAAAACTAAGAATGGGCCTTTTTCCCCTTTTCCTTTGGAAAGGACAAGGGTCAGGCTTTCCTTGGTGGCCGAAATGATGATGGCGCTTTCAGGCTGCATGATCTCTTCGCCCGCTTCGAGCGAATAAATCAATTTGCGGACAGGCTGCGGTCCCTGGCTGAAAGCCGGCAGGCAGACTAAGACTAACAGCGTGATAAGCGTGAGAGTTAGGCTTCGTTTCATAGACCAACCTCCATTCAACTCATTGACGGCTCGGATTATATATTCATCGACCTCGGACTTGCAAGAGACGTCCCGGACTGAGCTACTCCCCAAAAACTGGACAGGGGGTATAAGTGGATTTTGGGCCTGCCATATCTCAAAAGGAGGTATGGTATGCTTTCGAGTATGAGGAAGACGAACGACGCGGCCGGGTGTACGACAACATTTTCGTGGAGCGGCTCTGGCGATCGATCAAGTACGAGGAGGTTTATCTTCACGACTACCGGACGGTCCCGGCGGCGAGGATACATCTTTCCGACTATTTCGAGTTTTATAACAACGAGCGACCGCATGAGGCGCTGGGTTACCGGACACCGCACGAAGTCTATTTTGGAACGCGGGCGTCTTTGGCGCCGGCTTCGGAGGCCGTGGTTTGACATGGACTGGTTCGAGATCGTGTAAACTGTCCAAAGAATGGGGAGAGGGTCAGCGGGCCAATGCCCGGCATCTTGTCGTAGGCTGAGGCGTCGTTGATTTCGGGGAGTGGCAGGGCGACTTCGATCCGCTGATGCGTGCAGATAAGAAATGAACCCTCAGCGTTTACCCGCGCTTATCGGCGTCTAAAAATCCGGCTTCTTTAATCGCGCGTTCGAGCAAGTCCGAGATATTCAATTGAGCCGCCCACTGGCGCAGGTAGGCCAGGTCAAGCCGGTCGGCCTGCACCTTCATTACGCCCAGCACATCGCGCCACTGCTGCTCCGAAACGTCTCCGCCCATGCGATACCATTCCAGCTTGGCCAGGATTGTGTCTTCGGCTGTGGCAACGTAGGCCGTGCGATCCGGATCGGTCGCGATCACCTGAGCCATGCGCCGCTCCATTTGCGAGTGATGAAACGGCCGATTTTTCACAACAAAGACATCTACCTTGAACATTGTCTCAAGATGGATGACATTGAAACTGCGCTGGTGCAAGACCGCTTCCCGGATGGATTCGGCGTCCACATAGAATGTCCCGCCCAGGGCGCGTGCCAGAGGCTCGGTGTGTTCCAAGCGCAGGTCAGCCACCAGGTCCGTGTCCAGCGTCGCCCGCAGGACGCCATGCACCGCGCTCGCCAACGAGCCGCCGATCAGATACGGCACACCCAACGCATCCAGCGCATCAATTACCAACAGCGTCACGGCAATCGGATCATTCGGCATCAGTTCTCATCCTTCGCCGCCAACGGGCCATACACCCGCTCGGCCAGTTCCGGGCCAAGACACAAATCGGCCAGACGCCGGCGCAACTCGGCGGGCGTGGCGCGCGGATAGCGCGCTCGCAGGCCGCTCATGGCGAATGTTTGCACGGTGCTGTTCATCTGCGCCAGCAGGTGCAGCTTGCGCCAGGCCGGAGCCTGTCGCATCAGTTCGATCTGAACATGCTCGGCCTCATAACGGGTATCGGACGATAAGGTTGTCATATTGCCTCAAAGGCGCTTTTTTACGCCGGTCTCTCGGCGCGCGCTATCAAATCGGCGAAAGCATAGTTCACACTTGTCACACCAAAACCCGGCTCACGCTGGAAACGGCAAATACATGGCGGTCTAGCTGCCCTCATAGGGTATTGAAAGAATAAGGGTTTCCTTTTTCCGCGATGCTACGAATTCTCGCTCCGACCGACGAATCTCCCAACTTGACCACATTGGTAATATACTTCCGGCCGCTCGGCGATGTCAATTACCCTGACTTATTTTGTCAAGGCCACATGAATATTTCCGCTTCCGGGCAACGTGAATCTTTCCGCTTTTATCATGGTCTAGGGTCTCTCGGGGGCAGGGCTCGGGAACCGGTCGGCGTAACCTCGCCAGGGGTGGTTGGGCGGCGGCGCATACTTGGGCGGCTTGGGCCGAACAACAGGCTTGAGTTGAGGGCGTCGTTCTTGCTCCCTGATCTCCTTTAGGCCCATCAGAACCAGCTTCGGCCCCCGCGTTTCCAGCCAGGCGTGATGGGATCCGTCCATCTGGACCATCTCCCCATAGTAGGACTTCCGCTCCCGCCACTGATGGACCGCCGTCTTGCGCCGATGGACCCGCCACAGCCCCGCTTCAATCATGATCTGCCGCAGCTTCTCGTCGCTGACCTTGATCTTATCCCTCTTCCATAGCTTCTCCGCCGCAAACTTCGGCTTGAAGTCCCGGAAGCGATCCTTGATGATCCCCACGATCCTCGCTACCACCTCTCCCGGCATCCTTCTCGGCGACGGCTTCCCCCGGTTCCCGTGGGCCAACCCGTGGGCTCCCTTCTCCTTGACCTTCCGGACAAGGTTCCTCACTTGACGATCCGTGACTCCCATCAGAGCCCCGGCTTCCTTCTGCCGCAGCTCCCGCTTCAAAACCTTGCGGATGATCGACAGTCGCTCATGTTCCTTCTGGGTCAATGTGATTAGTTCCTCTCGCACAATGCCGGTCCTCCTTCCGTCCGAAGGAGTACCTTAGCCTAAAAAAACGGAAATAATCACGTTGCCCAAATAGGAAATTATCACACGGGCCATCGCCAGGGATGAAAATGTCTTTCCCTGATAAAGCGGGAAAAATCCCGGTTCGGGAGGGCGAATCATGACGGGAAAACGTCAACCGGCGTTTTCGCCCGACCAGGAGAACGTAAACCTTGGGCAATGCGGTGGAGCGAACCAGGTCTAATCTGCTTCTTGCGTTGTTGAGGTTTATGCGGAGGGCGGGCAAATTCGGTATCGCGGCCCGGCATCCGCTTTTTATAATCAAAGCCCTTCAGTAAGCGGCGCTCCACCTTATCGCCAAGGACGCGTTCGATGCTGCGGACCATATCCCCGTCTTCATGGGTCATGAACGTGAAGGCATCGCCGGTCTTTGCGGCACGTCCTGTGCGGCCTATCCTGTGCGTGTAGGCATCAGCGGTGTCGGGCATGTCGTAGTTGATGACGTGGGATATGCTTGAGACATCTATCCCGCGCGCTGCGATGTCGGTCGCAACAAGTATCTGATAAGTGCCGTCACGGAATCCGTCAAGCGCCGCCTGCCGTCTGTTCTGGGAGAGGTTACCCTGCAGGGATGCGGC
>Ga0315294_10005026_pt1 | contig 14505 bp, 8 predicted proteins | sample YL17G13_40_MG_FD_203626 | JGI IMG/M metagenome (GOLD analysis project Ga0315294, IMG submission 203626) | Sediment microbial communities from Yellowstone Lake, YNP, Wyoming, USA - YL17G13_40 | ecosystem: Environmental > Aquatic > Freshwater > Lake > Sediment | place: USA: Wyoming | collected... | reverse complement strand
CAAGGATGACTAACAGGGTTTTGAAATATTTCCGCTTGGTCAGGATAATCAGAGCCAGAGTGGTGAGAAAGGCTGTGATAAAGCCGCTCCGTGAGAGGGTAAAGAGGAGCGCCCCGAATGTGATAATCCCCGTGGCGGCAACCCAGCGGCGCGATATCCGCCGCACAGTTATGAAATATTGCACCATTACAATCTGTAACCCGACCACAAGAAAAAAGGCGGTGTTGTGATAATGGTCAAAGGGAAACTGCACATGATGGAGGAGATTCAATGTCCCGGGCGCAAAAAGACGCACCGCCTCTTTCCGCACCAGCCAGTTCTGAACCGCATAACTCCCTAAGGGATAGACAACCCCCTGCACCACGACCACAAGGGCGACAGTTAGAACTGCCAGATATGCCGTCATGACAAGCTTCTTGAAACTCTCAAAAGAGCGGAAATTGTCGGAGAGGCAAAGATATATGAGAAGATAGGCGGCAAGCCCTTTCCTCAGCTGTGCGAAACTATCATCCGGGAAATAGGATAAAAAGGCTGACAGTAGCACAATAAAACCATACACCCCCAGCGTGAAATCAAACGCCCGCTTTGTCTTTAAGCGCGAGATTGTGGGGCGGAATGGATATTCCCGATTAATGATGAAAAGTATAAAGAAGGCGAAAATTCCCATCTCCCAGGAAAAAAGGCGAAACACCTCGCCAAAGGGTCTGCGCCCGAAAAGAAAGGTCGCCAGCGCCGCAATTCCCACCATCATGAGATATTGCAGAAGTGTCCGCACCCATTGCCGACGCGAACTCTGAAAGAAAATCTTTGTGAACCATGCCGTGATGGGAATAACCTGGGCGATATAATACACAATGAGGGCATCCCTTTCAAGAAGGAGGGCAAAGAAGAGAAAACAAACACCCACCCGCGCAACGGCATCGCATATCCCGAACAGGGTCTCCCTTCTGCTTCTCTCAGGCATGTATAAGATTTCCTATAAAAATGATTTAACCATCAGGAACACCTGAATACTTAGAAAGCCTAACAAAAAGAATCCGCCTCAGGCGGATTAACCACGGGGGACACTGGGTTCACTGGGGAAAAGCCATTTTTATTATTCCCTCCCCGTGTTTCCCCGTGCTCCCAGTGGTTTATTATTCTCATTTTGCCAGTGTCTCTTAAAATCTGGATAATTAATTCATATAGACAAGAGAGTTTGAAATACTCTGGAAGGATTTGTCAACCCGAAGAATTGATTAGCGGACGGAAATCTCAGCGGTGCGGCTTGTCCGCGTTCAACGAAGCATCTTGTTCTGCCAAAACGCCTTTCTTGACGGCTATCAACTCCTTATAGACCTCATCATCGGGTGAATCTCACAGATTCTTGAGATGCACACATCCCTGTCAAATGTGCCAAATGGGACTTGACGGCTCATCCGCATGATGCCATTGGAAGAAAATCTTTGTAATGACATTTTACCCGGCGGCGAATTTTTATCCCATAATCCCTGCCCATGCGAATACTGGTTATCAATTATGAATATCCCCCGATAGGCGGCGGCGGCGCAGACGCCACAAAGGGTCTTGCCGAGGGCTATGCAAAAAGGGGGCATGAAACTATTGTCCTGACCGCACGCTGGAATGCCCTGCCACGATTGGAAAAGGTGAATGACTGCCTTGCCATACACAGGATATTTGCCTTCAGAAAGGCAATTGCCCACTGCACGCCGCCCCGCATGCTTGCCTTTATGCTGCTGGGCATTCCGCCCGCCATCCGGCTCGCCCGCAACTGGAAACCGGATGTTATCCACTGCCATTTCGCCATCCCCGTCGGGTTTATCGGGCTTGTTGTAAAAAAGTTTATAGGCATTCCTTATGTAGTCACGCTCCATGGGGGAGATATCCCCGGTCACGTCCCCGAGCAGACTGACAGGTATTATGCCCTCGTAAAACCACTGGCGAATCGGGTGGTGAAAAATGCATCTTTCTGCGTTGCTGTCGGGGCGGGGCTTCAGAAGCTTGCCATTGAGAAATACAGCCGTCCGGATATACTGTATATCCCCAATGGCGTGGATGTGGAGATGTTCAAGCCCCGAGGCGACAGGGCTCCGCATGAGGCGACACGCATCGTCTTTGCAGGCCGTTTCAATCCGGAAAAGGGGCTTAACCGTCTGATTGAGGCGGTGAAACTCCTTGAAGGGCGGGGCATCACAAATCCAGCCGTCGCTAACGCTTTGGCGGAGTCGGCTTATTCTGTGGAGGTCTATGGCGGGGGACCTCTCGAACGGGAAATGAAAACCCTATCCACAAATTACGGATTGGACCACCGCATCCGGTTCATGGGGTGGGTCAAGCGTGAGGAGTTGAGCGTGAGGCTCGGAGAGGCGGACATCTTTGTCATACCCTCCGATATTGAGGGGATGCCGCTGGGGTGTCTTCAGGCGATGGCGAGCGGGCTTGCCATTGTGGGAAGCCGCACATTCGGCATCAGTGAGGTGGTCAGGGATGGCGAAAACGGCATCCTTGTTGAGGTGGGAGATGTCAGGGGGCTTGCCGATGCCTTAGAGCGCCTTCTCAATGACCGCGCCCTGATAAGAAAGATGGGAGAGCGAGGGCGGCAGATCATCTTTGAGGAATTCCGCTGGGATGTGATTGTGGAGCAATATCTGAATCTATTCGGACGGCTCAAGGCTGAAAAAATATCATGAATGAAGAAAAAATAAAACTGTGGCGTGAACGACATTTCAGATATCTCCTCCTTGCCATTTTTCTCCTCGGGGCGTTTTTGCGTTTTTACAAGCTCGGGGAAAAGAGCCTCTGGTTTGATGAGATACGCACCTATGACGACGCACGTTGCACCACATATAACTTCTGGGCAAAGTCTCAAATGTTATATTTCATCATGGTGGGTTTTTTTCTCCGGTTTGGTCACAGCGAGTTCTGGCTCAGGTTCGTCTCTGCCTTTTTCGGGGCGCTTGCGGCTCCGGTCATATATATTGCCGGCAAGGAGATATTTGACGACAGGCGCATTGGACTCCTCAGCGCCTTGTTTATTGCAATGTCCAATGTGCATCTGTTTTTTTCCCAGGAGGCTCGTTACTATGCTGTCATGTTTTTCCTCTCTGCTCTATCCCTTTTTCTTTTTGCGAACTTCTTGAAAAGACAGAACATCATCAGCCTTCTCCTTTTACCGCTCGTCTGCTTCACAAATTATCTTATCCATCCCACGACCCTTGTGTTTTCGGGGGTGCTCCTTGCGTGGGTGCCTTTTTCCCTTGTGACCTGTGCGCAGGGCAGGGCGATGCTGATTGCGCTCTGGAGGCGTGCCATATCGCTCTTTTCCTCCCCGGATAAGGCAAGGGAGAAAAAGAAAGGAAAGGCTTTAAAAAAAGGGCGCGCCAGAGAGGGCATGACCGGCGGGAGGGTTTTAAAAATTGCCCTGATGTCCGCAGTGATACTCTGTCTCCTCATCATTGCCTTGTGGAGCCTCAGAAACATACTTCAAATAATCCGCAACAACACCAGGCAAATCAGGTGGTTCAGGGCGCCCGCCCCGGGGGTCAAGGCAACCTTTGATTTCTTTTTCAAAGACCACTTTATCTATTATGGTCCCGTTGTCCAGCCCGACAGACTGCTTCATCAATACATCTTATTTTTCTTCATCCTGTTTTCCATTGTGGGTTACATTCGGGCGCTCCTCAAACAATTCCCCTTCGCAAGTTTCGCCATTGTCTGTATCCTTGTCACATTCACTATGCTATTCTCCTTCCCTGTGGGACAGGTCTATGCGAGCAAATACATTATTTTCCTCTATCCCGCCAATATAATGTGCATCATGTATGGCTTTGTCTCAGTTGTGGATTTTTCTAAAAAGAGGCTTGCCGGCGGATTGGGGTTGAATCCCCGCCTTGCCGCCATCCTCCTTTACTCCCTCTTTCTTGTGCCGCAGACATATAAGGACATTCATCTCATCAGGGGGCATTATCTCTGGATGAGGATGGATGTCAAGGGCGTGGTGCGTGAGGCGGCGCATCGTTTTAAACCAAAGGACATCATAAGCGCCTACGGGTTGACCGGCATCACGGTGCGCTATTATGTGGATTATTACGGGATTCCCGCCTCCCAATACAGGGAATTGAAAGGGGAAAAGGGCGACGGCTCGCGCGCCGTGAACGTGCTCCTCAATGCGGCTCTCTCCGGCGGCAATGTCTGGTTCATCTTCGGCTGGCCCTATGACATTCGTCCTTACCTGAAAAAATGGGTGGAGAAGAATTTTGAACTTGTTTACAGATACAGGGTGCTCACCCAGCAGCCGGAATATGATGTCACCCTCTGGAGGTGGAAATACCCTGGCATGGTGCTCTCCGAGGAGATGCCGGTTTCCCTGAAGATTGCCTTCACGCCAACCGGTGGTGAATCCGGCTGGGCTAAAGCGGAGACAGAACTCTTCGCCCACCACGAGATTGATGGACTCCTGACATTTGCAGGAATGCCCGAAGATATTCCCACATCCGCAACGCTCAAAATTCTCTTGAATAACAAGCCCCTCGCCACCGTTTTTAAAACGGACAATGCCTCAACGGAAACCCTCCGCGCCTCTTTCACACTTCCCTTCGGTCTCAACCATCTCACCCTCCTCATCAGACCTGTCCCCGAGGCAAAACTTCTCAAGTTCCTCGTCTCCCCCGCCCGTCCCGAAAACCGGTATTTTCACGCCGCAGGGTTCGCCTTCAGCACCCCATCCTATGACATTGAATGCCGCTCTGAGGGTGGCTACTCCTGTCTCTTAATGCCTTACAACGCCTTCGCCTCTTACAAAGCCTTTATTCAAAAGCCGGGCGTGTATGAGTTCGGATTAAGGGCGAAAAATGACGCCTCGGGTCCAATATATTACCAGATTGAAGTCGATGACTCCCCTGTCGGGATTCTTGCCTTCGCAAAAGGCGATGACTCATGGGAGGTGGAAAAATTCCCCCTGAAATTTCCCGTCGTCGCCAGCCATGTCATCACCGTTTATTACATCAGCGACATTATAACGGTAAAAAAGGACGCTAAAAATAATAACGACTCCTTTATTTCTCATTTGTTTCTTGAAAAGGTGCATGAGGGGGGGATGGCGATTGACCAGAGGCTTAACATTACCGGTGAAGCACTTGTGCCCCTGTCGAAATATATCTCAGGTTTGCGCCTTGTCGCCTCTCCGGGCAGTGACCCGTGGCGCGCCATAGGGTATGAAAACCCTTCAAATGAGAGGATTGAGGTCGGCGGAAGGAAGTATGACGCCTTCAGGGGCGATATCCCCTATAATTCCACGGGCGCCAATTTCTTATCCCCGCCGGTTCCCGTGCGCCCCGGACAGTTGTTATATTTCACCATCAAGGGGCGGGTCAAAAACTTGGGAAATCACTCCTCCAACATCCAGCTGATTTATTTAGACGCAAGTCAGCAGATAATCGGCACAGAATCGGTGAACGCCCAGGGACTGACAGGCACTGTGGATGAGGTCAAATTCATCTGCTTAAAGAGTGTGACGCCGGGGATTTCTCAAGTGGTGGTTAATTGCGCCGTGTATGCAAATGGCACAAGACCCTATATTTCCACGGGACAGGTCCTCTTCTATGATTTCCAAGCAGACAGGGAATTAACGCGGAATTTTTGAGGCATGAGCCGATGCCGTCATCAGGCGAGGTTTCACACCTTCAAACCCTGATTCTGCTCAGCCACTCTTCCGTATCCGGTCCGATGTGAATGATTTCAGGCTCCGGGGGTGCCTCTTTTCCAGCCGTCGCGAGCGCTTTGGCGGAGGCGGCCAGGAGGTCCTTTCGCGCATAAATCAGGAACTCTGTTTTGTCTATCGTATTTTTCGGGCGCAAAATCCAGCGGAGCTGATAGCGCTCCTTGAAGACGGGCTTTTCAAAACTGTCCGCAATCGGATGGAGGCGCGGGCGCTTTTCACCCAGGAATCCCATCAGCACAAGGTAGTCCAGCTGGGGCTTTCTGGATAAAAGGAGTTCAACCGAATACCCCCTGCGGGCAAACTCCGGGTCTGTGAGTCCAAGAAGGTCAAGAATCCTCTGCCCGGAATAATAACCGAACTGACCTATCTGGTCAGCCCCGATAAGGGCATCTGCGGGCAGATTCTCCCTGCACCACTTTCCCGCCTCCGTGTGCAGCAAAATCGGTTGCTCATCAACATACCACTTGAGCCGCGCGGGGAAATTCCAGCTTGAGAGAAACTGAAACGTCCGGGAATGGAGTCTTGAGCGCGGGGCATCGAGATTGTCGGAGGTGTAAAAGTTCAAGAGCAGGAACATGACAAAAAATCCGATGATGAGGGGGAGATTATCCTCCACACGCATCTTCATCGCCCGCAGGAATTCCTGCACAAGAATAATCAGTATCGGCACAAGGGGCATGTAATGCTGGAACGGCTCTGCCTGCACCTGCCCGATGGCAATCGTGAAAAATAAAACCCCGCCACCGAGCAACATGGGAATCACGAGTGAGCGCTGAAGCTCCCATTCCTCCTTGTGATAGGTGAAAACCGCCAGAAGGGCAAAAAGCGGAATATACGACCATGAAATGATAAACTGGAGGAACATGTGCAGACTGGGATTATACAGGAAATTCAACGGGTTGGTCTTTGCATACACGGAGTTGGGGAAAAGGGCGCCGTAATAGACAAGTCGCCAGATGATGAACCCTATCACAACGGTTAGATACGGCGCAAAGAATCGGAAGCGCACCCAGGGCAATGAATATGGAAATTTCTCCGTCCGGCTGTATGCGATATCCAGAAACAACATGGGAACAAGGAGCCAGAAATAGATGAATCCCTCCGGTCGCAATAGCGCCATGGCGGCAAAGGCGAACGAGGAATTGGCGTAATTGCGCCGCTTGAAACTGAACGCCGCCCAGATGAATAACAATGTGTAAAAAGAGGTCTCCAGCCCGCGCCCGGCATGATAATGCAATATGGGGTTGAAAAAGAGCAAAAACGGGGTGGCAAGATATATCCAATCTATCTTGCGCTGCAACTTCTTCAGACTGTAATACGAACCCACCCAGACAAGTAAAATCGTGCTCACAAGCCCCAGAAACTTGGAAACAAGGATGGGAGAAAAGCCCATCCAGCGGAAAAGCGAAAGTATCATCACCCACAAATAATCTGAATACCCCTCCACACGCTCGCCAGTATTATAGACCAGACCATGTCCCGAAACAAAATTTTCCACATACCGAAACGAGATGAAGCAGTCCTCGCCTATGTGATTGTGTGTGATGACAAGATAGGGGGCAAGCAGGATGCAGAGAAAAAAAATGATGGTGCTATACAGGGGCCTTTTCAACATGGGTGAAGAGAATCCTTTCCCTTACCAAACACGCCAAAGAAAATTGGTGATTTCACACACATGCGTCAAGCTTTTTAGAGGGAGAATGAAAGACAATTCCATTTTTACGTATCCCGGTGTCCGCCTGAGGCGGATTGACATCCGGGCGATTAATTCATTTTGACAGGAGCCCTGATACCCGCCCGCAAAGAGAGATGTCGTCAGTGATTATAACCATCTCGGTCAGATTCACATCATCCATCTGAAATATGAACGCGCCCTTTTCAGGCTTTAAAACGATGGGATGCACCGAAGGATATCCCACGCTGAAGGCATCCACCGGTTTTATCCAGGGCGGTGTGCGAAATGTGACCGTCGCCTTCTTCACCGGTCCATAATACGTTCCAGCCCTGTCGGAGGCGTGGTCGCGGTTGATAAAAACCAAAACAGCGGTATGGGCGCCGCAAAAAAGAGTCCTGACCATCAGCCAGGGTGGCCTTGTGCTTGTGAAAGGGTCTGTCATTTTCTTGCCCCACGCCGCGGGATGTGAGGTTGCAAGCAGCGGCTCCACGGCGCGCGCCTCGGCATTGAGCATCCTCATCTCATTCATCATGGCAATGGCGGCGGGGTCATCCGAACCGCACCCCTTAAATTCACCGTAAGGTGTGAACCACCAGTATGATATTCCCTTCGCGCCGGCGGCGAGGGCGAAATAAAATTCAAGACGCTTTTCCTCCGGCGTCCCGTAACGGAAAGCGCGGTCTTTTTCCACATGGCAAACCGAGTTGAGAATCACATGGAGCGGATTCGGCTCGCAGGCATGTCGGGCGATATCGCTCGCGGCAAAAAGGCAATAGGGTGTGAAAAAGCGGCTCATCGCCCCCGGCCGCTTCCAGTAAGCATAAGCGAGATGCTCCTGATAGTATGGGTCAATGGATAAAATGTCCGGCAGTTGCCCATACATGAACCAGTTCTGTGGTTTATAGGTTTCGTTCAGATTGAGGAGCGTGAGGGTGCGGGGATCAATGGCTGTCCATGTCCGCTGGCGCTCCACAAGTCCCTGCGCATAACTCCCAAGCCGCCTGTCATCGGGCAGATCCCTTACCATGTATTCATGGGCGTCCGGCTCATCCAAAAGAAATCGCGCATACAAAATCGGATTGCCGCGATCTGCTTTATTGGGATCATGAGCAAGATAGCGCAAACCCATCTCGCGGATGAGATTCATTCCTTCATCGCGTTCCAGATAACCCGAATGCGGGCCAGCCATGCCCATGTGGGTGTTGAATAGATGGTCACGGAAGGCGGTGCATGTGTCGCGCAGTTGCTCCGCCACATCCTTGCCATTATTCCGATACCCCCACATCCCGAGGGCGAAAAAGGCATCCCTCGCGCGGATGATGGCGGCGGCGCTCCGACCCGACCGGTCAGTTACGGCAACATGATGAAAAGAGCCGTATTCCCAGGGCGGGGATAAAGGAATCTCAACAGGCAGGAACCCGGCGCAACTCGCCAACGTCTCCGTGGTTTCAGCATCCATCCTTTTCCCATCAAGGAAAATCTCCTTCAGGATAAAATCTGCGCCCGTTCTGTCACGGATATATAGAAACAGCCGGTCTATCTTATCACTGAAGGAGATGGAGGCAATGGTGAGCGTGGCGGGGATTGTTGAAATTTTCACTGGAGGTGTCAAGCCATCGCCGGTCTTCAGCCGCAGGGAGAGACCCTTTTCATCCGTCACGTGGCGAAACCTCACGGCCGCCTCCCCGTATGCGCCCACCGGTATGGGATTTGGACGCACCTGGAACCAGACCGGTTCTCCGAGTTTGTCCAGCCGAGCCACAACATCGGGCGGTGTGACGGATGAGCCGTTCAGATGATAGCTTGCAGCCTGGATTCCCATATGCTCTCGGTGTCTCGGTAAGAGATGTTCCGCAAGGTTAATCTCATTCACAAGGACGCCATCAATAGTGGTTTCACGGGGCGAGGTGTTCTGAATAAAGATGCGCAGGGTAGCGCCCAACGGCACAAGCTCCCCGTAAGCTTTCCCCTCGCCCATGCCGAATTTCAAATCATACCCGTCAATAATCCAGGGCAGGAGTTGTGGGAGTTCCGTGTCGGGCAAAAATTCAGAAGAGATTACCCGGACTTCCGCCGGAGCGGGTGAAAGCGCCGCCATTAGTATCATCATCAGGACGTAATATTTGACAAATCCAGAATTTCTCATTTGAAAGCCTCCTGCATATAATGTAACAAGTTTTTCACAATCATCCAAAAAATAAAGAAAAAACTGCGCGGGAATAGAAATAAATTCTGACCCGTATAAGCTTATCGCCCTTCCCGCGTGTCTTATATGATGAACACCTCATGAGGTGGGGGAGACATCCTGTGGATGACGCAACGCTGGCACGGGCGGCAGCGCACGGCGAGCAGAACGCCTTTGCAACTCTGTTCGAACGCTATAGACATCTTGTCTATTCCATCGCATGGAAAATCACTCTCAATGTGGAGGACTCCCTCGATGTGACGCAGAATGTCTTCGCCCGCCTTGCGGAAAAAATAGGGAGGTATCAGGGTCGGGGGTCGTTCCGCTCATGGCTCGCCGCAATTGCGGCAAATGAGGCTGTCAACATCCTCCGTCGTCCCGAAAGGCGCTGCGAAATGCCAACAGAACCTGACATTATCGCATCCATCATTGACGAAAAACATGAGGGCAACAATCCCTCCAAAACCATCGAGACGCAGGAGCAGCGGGAACTGGTCGAAAAAGCCATGGCAGGTCTCTCCCCACAACAGCGCGCCATCTTCACCCTCAGATGGCGTGAAGAGATGACTCCCGCTGAGATTGCGGAACGACTTGGCATCCCCGCAGGACAGGTCAGGTCGCAAATCTGCCATGCCATTGCAAAAATCCGCATCGCACTGCCACCTGAAACCCTGGAGGGAAAAAATGAATAAAGGGGGAAACTACATGAACGAGCGTGAGGAAAAGATTGCGGCATATATCGCCGGTCTGATGTCACAGGAGGAAAAGGAAACCTTTGAACGTATCCTCATGGGCGATGACACGCTCAAGCGCGAAGTGGAGTTGTGCCGCAAATCTCTTGAGACTGCGCGCGCCTGGGCAGTGGAGGAACCGCCGGGGCTGGAGCTTGTGGATGCCCTGAAATGTCCCACCATTACCATCAGGCAACCCGGAGGGCGGGCGAAAATAGTCACAATGGTCAGACGCGCAATCGCCATTGCCGCCATCTTCCTCCTCGGCTTCCTCATCGGAAAAGGATTCCCTCAGAAGTGGACTGTAAAGAAACCCATCTCTCCAAAAACAACCATGGTGGAAACAAAACCAACGCCCGCGCCCATGCCGGGGGCAAGGGAAACGCCTAAAATCCCACAGGAGGATAAATCCGAACGCCGCATCACGCGCGAAAATGGACGTATTATTATAGAAACCACGGGGATAAATACCGAAACGCGTTCCATCTGGGTTGTGGATGGCTCCATCCGCATTGCCCAGGCGAAATAAAACAATCCGCCTTCGCTAAAGCTACGGCGGACAAAGGAGGATTTCCAAGATGAAAAAATTCCACGCCACATTACTATTTACGGTTCTAATCTTACTCGCCCCGATTCTTGCCACTCCGGTAGAGCAATATGAACAATCAAGCGCAACCCTTTTCCCCGGACAAACGGTTACCGTCCTGGGAATAAAAATCACGTGGAACTTCAAGGAAAATCAGACGCCCGAACTGCCCATGGGGACGTTTGACATCGTTGGTCCGAATAAATCCATCAAAGACCTGCCCGCGAAAGGGATAACCGCATATATTGATGAGGTTGTCCTAAATATCTATGTAAAAGAAGCATCAGGTTCGCGCCCGTCTCTATTTGAAATCAAAGCCCAAAAATTCCTTCAGAAATATAATATGGGAGGACGACCGTATAACATCGATTGCTACGTCTCCAATATTTGTCCCATCACTATCAATGAGTTGAATTTCCGCGTATCCGATGAAAAAAATGTGTTTCCCAACGGATCCAGTTATTATGTGCTGGAGATTTTAGATTCTAAAAGCGGTGAAAAAACATCCATTCCCATGAACCCGGGCGCTCTGGGACAGGCTTTCCAGGTGAATGTACATTTTGCATCAGTTTATGAAGAAACGAAAACGGCGAATCTCAGAGTGACTGCCAAGGCGGATTATTCTGTGCGGGGCAAGGACGCCTGGGTGGAATCTTTAAATGCGGAAGATACCAATTTGAAAGACTTTCTTGAAAGGCTCGGCAAACAATATGGTTTCAATGTGAAATGGGTTCCCTATCCCGATCATCCCGAATCCATCAAAAAAATGCAGAACTATGATGTTCGATTCGGTTATTTCTGGCACAATAAAACCATTGAGGATACTATCAGGGATTTGACACAAAACATGGCTGTTTCTCTCGATTGGGAAACTTCTTCCGTGCTGGCTATATCTCCCAAGAATTATGATTTATATTTAAAAATCGCCCAAGAGAATAAAGAAAAAGAAGAAAAGGAACAAAAAGTAAGGGAGGAATTTAAAAGGGATTACGCCCTTGAAACAAGGGCTTACACGATTAAAACCGTCTCTGTGCAAACGGCAAAGTCGCTCATCGCACCGGAGCTTGACACATATTTTCTGGCAATGGTGGATAACGACGCTCATCTGGAAATCATACCGGGGCGTAATGTTAATAAACTCCCTATCATCAAAACAGACAAGGTCGAGGAGAGCGTCGAGGCGGATGAAAAAACAGGGATGCTCTTTCTGACCGCCACGAAAAAGACCCACGAGAAATTCCTGTCCCTGATGGTGGCGATAGATGCATGGGTAAAGCACGCCGCCCCACCCGCCGAGGCAAAACCTTACAAGGTGGTTGTGACTCTGCTTGAGGGCAGCAAGATGACGGGCATGGTTATGCCGGGAGTTCCAATCGCTATGGATTTGCCATGGATTGACGCCGCCAAAGCCGCTGAGCAATATGGCATCAGCAAGGATGACCTCAAGGTCGCCAGCATTGATATCGTCAGACCGGTCTCAACGGGAATTATCTTCCTGCTTCCCGAAAAGGGCGAGGCGGGCAAGGCAATGGTTGCGCTCCAGGGCGGGTATTCATGCTATCTCGAATTTCTCGACCGCCGCGAGCCTTATGTGATTGTCCGGGCAAAACTCGTCCAGAATCAGACTGTCCTTAGCGTTTCCAATACAGTTACTCTCAGCGACACCGCGCTTTATCTGGTTCCGGGCAAGCCCACCCTCATGGGCATCACAAACCTCATTAACGCCCAGATAATCATCCTCAAACTGGAACCGGCTGAAAAAGAACAGAAGTAACCGAATTGGGGTCAATCCATACAAACATTTCAAATAAATATGTGCAACTAAGACACCGCCGATGGCGAGATTTGATATAGCCCCGTTTGCGTTGCCGGGGACGCCGCAAAATCAGTCAGTCGCCGGATTGAACCCAAATGTAATCTTGCGGCAGAATCCAACGACTCCAAAACATTCCAGCGGTGCCCTGTTGCGCCGGAAAGCCTTCCTGATAAAATCTTAGATTCCGGAAAAGGCAATGTTGACATAACCGGCAAAACGGGCAAGGTTATTATTGAAATCCACTACCAATACGAGGGGGGATGAAAATATGAAAGCGGCGGTATGGGTCGCACCGAACAAATTGGAGATGCGAGACATGCCAGTCCCAAAACCTCAGGATGGCGAGGTGGTTATCAAGGTTCTGGGCTGCGGTGTCTGCCCGCGTCTTACAATTATCTACTATGCCCGCCGTGGCGAATTCGCATAATATACAAGCGTTCCTGCAACGCTTCTCCGATTATTCTTCATTACACTCATTATAGCGTCTGACCCCTGATTGTGAGAACGATTTTTTTTCGCACAACGCCCTTCTCCCCCAGATTGATTTCCATCTCGTATTCTCCCAGAGGCAGCGCAAATGACCCCACAATCGAGCTTCCTGTAAACAATGTATAATCCAGCCAATCTCCCGATGACATTTTCAGTCGCCAGGACTTTACGTTTTTTATCATGTCTTGATCGAATTTGACCGATAATTTTCCCCCTTCGGGAATTCCAATATCGAGTTTTCGCGATAAGCCTTCCCGCACTTCGATTTCGGGAATCCAGACAAAGGGAGCGCTGGAAGAATATCCGCTGACAAAGACTCCATATAGCCCGACAGGCAGATTCTTCAGGCGATACCGCCTTGTCGCCTTATCCATATCTGCCTGATACCAGACGCCGAAATCATAGCCGAGCCTATCTTTCTGAAAAGCGTTGATATACAAACAGCCGTCTTCGGTTAATTTCAACTCGCCGGAAACGCCGCCTGATATTTCCCCCGTTTTGTCCGGTCTTTTCAATTTCACCTCGACCTGTGAATTGTTGTCCGCGATTTCCGCTTCGGCTTTGCAGTCATATCCAGTGATAGTGTAAAGCCCTGGCGGCAAATACCGGACTTCAAAATGTCCCTTGTTATCGGCGTCAAGAAGTACGCCGAGATTGCCCAGCATGGGGGGCACGCCGTGAGGTCTGACAAATATGTGTCCAATATTCCCATAAGGCTTCGGCGGTTCGGGAGTAATACCAATCAATTGACCCGCCAGCATACTTTGAGGAAGAGCGATATTGAAAATTACATCGGGTTCCTTGAGCTCGACATTGAACCAGCTCGGCATTGCGTTGTCGCCTGAAAATATCAATTTGTATTTGCCGAATGGCAAACCCTCAATCTCATATCTGCCGTCATCGAAGAGCGTCGCGGAGCCTTGAAAAACACCAGCCGGTCTTGGAGAAAGGAACCAGCCCAAATATTTTTTCGCGGGCGGCGATTCTCCCCAGCGAATGATTCCATGAATGCGTCCGGGACCCTTATGCAACACAGCATCCTTAGTCTCGCCCGCGCCGACCCGAACATCTTCACAATAAAAAAATGGGCTGCTTCCCCATGTCGTTATTCGAAATGTGCCTGGCGGGATATTCTTGAGTTCATAAGTTCCATCCATCCGGATTCTTCCGAATCCATGGACTCTTTTTTCCGCCGGTCGTTCGTCCATGGAAATAAGATCAAAGCTTGGATTATCTTTGAACCAATCCATCGGGGGCATTTCCGCAAGACGCGCTTTGATGGTACAATTCCCTTTCTCCGTTTG
>Ga0315294_10005025_pt1 | contig 14505 bp, 13 predicted proteins | sample YL17G13_40_MG_FD_203626 | JGI IMG/M metagenome (GOLD analysis project Ga0315294, IMG submission 203626) | Sediment microbial communities from Yellowstone Lake, YNP, Wyoming, USA - YL17G13_40 | ecosystem: Environmental > Aquatic > Freshwater > Lake > Sediment | place: USA: Wyoming | collected... | reverse complement strand
GACCAAATCGCGGATTTTTTTATTTATCTCTTCGGCCTTTCGTTCGACCTGTTCGCGCCGGCCGCGGGTCTGGGCGAGCGAGTCCTGGAATTTTTTCTTAATGCCCTGCAGGATTTCCTCGAGCGTCGATTCGTCCGGCAGGAAGAAATGCGAGTTGAGGATCTCGATGATCCCGTCCTTGGTCAGGAATTCCCGCTTGCCGATATCCTTGAGGATCTTTTCCTTTTCCTCGAGGTAATAATTGGTCACGACTTGCTTGTAAATAGCATTGTAGATCGGTTCGGGGAGGCCCATTTGAATGAAGTAGCGGTTGAGCATCCTCATGGTTTCGTTCCGGGTGCAGCGCGGCAGAAGGGGGATCTTTTCGTACGATTCCAGGATCAATTTGTCGGAAATCCTGACCTGGCGGGTGAGAGAGTTCCGGATGTAGTTAAAAAGCTGGTTCACGACCATGCCGAACCGCTCCGCGATAACCGGTTTCTCCTCGAACGGTGTATCCGAGGTGTGCTTGGTCAGGAGATCGCGCAGTAACTTCCGGTTGACGATCTCGAAGATCAGGATCCGGTCCGGATTGTTCTTTATGAACTTGTCGTAGATGTTGAACAAATTCTTGCTGTAACGTTCAAAAAATTCTTCCCATTTGTTGACCTGGGTCTCATCCTTGAGAAAATTCAAATAGATTGTTACGAACTCCTCCTGGAGGGAGAATATCTTCCGGCCCAGGAATACCAGTTCCCGGCCGGAGTTCTTTTCCAGGCTCTCCAGGAAACTGTCGCCGCGGGTGATGCGTTTCAGGATGCCCAGGTTACGGCTGAAACTTACCGGATCCCGGTAAGTATGGGTGAGATCCTGATAATAGGGCGTCTCGGTTATTAAAATATCCTCAAATTCGCTTCGGATCATATATTATCAATTCCGTAAAGGGTATCATCATTTGAATTTTTAATATAGGCAATCCCGTTAGGGGTAACATCATTTGAATTTTTAATATAGGCAATCCCGTTAGGGGTAACATCATTTGAATTTTTAATATAGGCAATCCCGTTAGGGGTAACATCATTTGAATTTTTAATATAGGCAATCCCGTTAGGGGTAACATCATTTGAATTTTTAATATAGGCAATCCCGTTAGGGGAATCTTCAAATTCACTTCGGATCATAACTCACTTTTTATCAATATACTGCGTCTTGGCGGCCAGGTGTTCCTTGTAAGTCCGGGAAAATTGATGGTAGCCGTCACCCTTGGCAACGAAGTACAGGTAATCAACGTCCGCCGGGCGGATCACGGCCGCGATGGACTTTTCACCGGGTGAGCAGATCGGCCCCGGGGGGAGTCCGGCGTAGAGGTAGGTATTGTACGGTGACGGGACCTTCAGGTCCTTCTCGGTCAGAACGGTTTTTTGGACCTCGTCCGGATCGTACAGGTCATAGGGATTATTTTTGAGTGCGTAGATGATCGTAGCGCAGGATTCAAGGGGCCGCCCCGTGCGGAGCCGGTTCAGGAAGACCCGGGCGATGATCGGCCTTTCTTCGCTGTATTTCGCCTCCCTTTCGACGAGCGAAGCGAGGATCAGGAGCTTGCGGAGCGAATCGGGATCCGCCACCCCGTACTTACGCAGGCGTTCGAAAAAGTTAGCAACCAGGATCCGGATGACCTGGGAATCGGCCGACTCGGCGCTGAAAGAATAGGTATCCGGAAATAGGTAACCTTCCAAATCCGCGGTTTTCAAACCGAGGGTATTGATGAAATTGCGGTCGCCGCAAAGCCGGACGAATTCCTCCCGGTTGACAACGCCCTTGGATTTTAAGATATCGGCGGTTTCGAACATAGTCCGGCCCTCGGGAATGGTCACCAGGATGTCCGACTTGCCGCCCGAAGTGAGCCGGGCGATGAGGTAAAACGGGTTCTTATACCGCTCCAACACAAAAGTGCCGGCGCGCAAATTTTTCCCTTTTCCGCTCAGCTTCAGGCAGGCCAGGAATTCCAGGCGGCTGCGGAGCACACCCTGGTGGTCCAGGACATCGGCGATCTGGATCGCGGTGGCGTTTCTGGGGATCACGACCTCCCGAGTACCAAGGCTCAGCGGTTGGAGCCAAGCCAGGACCACGAGCAGGAAGAGGGGCGGAATGATTTTTTTCACGCGGTGGTCTGGTGGGCGGAAAGAAGATATTCTTCAAGCATGATCGAGGCCGCGATCTGGTCTTGATTATTTTTGCGGACGCGCAAGCCGTGGTCCTGGAATTTGCGGCTGGCGTAGCGGCTGGTATAGCGTTCGTCCCAGAGCCGTACTTCGACATTAGCAGCCTTGGCGAGGATCCGGGCGAACCGGCCGACCTCCGCGGACATTTTCGTGGCTTCACCGCGCGGCGAGATCGGATTGCCGATGAGAACCAGGCCGATACCGTTCTCGTCGATGATACACTTAAGTCGTTTGACGAGCGCGATCTGGTTTTTGACTTCCAGCGTGAGATAGGGTTGGGCGATGATGCCCAATGGGTCGGAGACCGCGAGCCCGACCCGTTTTTTCCCGTAATCCAGGGCCAAAACCTTCATTTTAAATTATAATGAAAATATAATAGGTGTCAATGATATTGGGATTATTTTTAAATGGTTACTTTTCCCCGGCCGGGTGGATAAGATCGCCCGTCTCATTGACTTTGGCGTGCGTTTAGATAATATTTATCATGGGTTATCTGGAGATCATCCGGCCCCTGAATTGCGCGATCACCTTCATCTCGGTGTTGGTCGGCGCGTGGGTTGGGAGGGGCATGGGGTTACCAATCCCCCTTATTTTGGCCGGCTGCGCCGGTTTTGCCGCGTGCGCGTTCGGTAACATTGTGAACGATCTCCTGGATATCGAGATCGATCGGATAAATAATCCGCGCCGTCCGCTTCCCTCCGGACGGGCGCAGCGGGAATGGACGATCGTGGCCGCGGCCGTTTTCGGCCTGGCCGGGATCCTGACCGCACTGCCCCTGGGCCGGAACCCGTTACTCCTGGTTTTCTTAACTTTGGTCCTGCTTTTTCTTTACGCGATATATTTCAAGAAAACGCCGACCGCGAACCTGGTTGTCGCGCTGATGGCGAGTTTGAGTTTCCTGCTGGGCGGATGGGTCGCGGGCAATGATTTCTGCCTGGTTCCGTTCGGTTTCGCGCTGCTGATCCACCTGCCCCGGGAGATCGTAAAAGACGTGATCGACCTGGAAGGCGACCGTCCGGCCGGGGTCCGGTCGTTGCCGATCCGGTTCGGCACCCGCAGAGCGCTAGTCCTGAGCGCAATCCTGCTTGGCTTGCTCGCCGTATTATTACCCCTGCCTTACCTTTTAAAGATCCTCCGCCTGCGCTACCTGGTGGTCGTCATGCTGGGCGCCCTGCCCCTGCTCGTCTTTATCATCATCAAATTGCTGGGTAAACCGGACCGGCCGGCCTTGATTCGCCTGAGCTCGCTGGTTAAGGTCGTCATGGGCATCGGTTTGGTCGGGTTCATCGTCGGATGATCAAGATCCTGCTGCTCGGCATTGTCCAGGGATTCACGGAATTCCTGCCCGTATCGAGTTCCGGGCACCTCGCGATTCTGGAGAAACTGTTTCATGTCCCGGAACCGGTCGCGGTCGCCGCGTTTCTGCATTTTGGCACGCTCCTGGCCACCGTCGTTTTTTTCTGGAACCCCATCGCCATGATTGTTCGAGGTTTATTTCGGGGCGAGAAGGACGCCTTCCGATACCTGGCGTATATCGCGATCGGGAACGTTCCCGTCATCATCTTCGCTTTATTTTTTAAAAAGGCGATCGAGCAGTCTTTCGGAGACATTCGGTTGATCGGGTTATTCCTCGGCCTGACCGGCCTGGCCCTCCTCGTCACCGCGCTCGTTAATAAAGGCAAGGAGAAAATAAATTTGCCGCGGGCGATCGCGGTCGGGTTCGCCCAGATGCTGGCGATTTTCCCGGGGATCTCACGATCCGGTGCGACGATCGCGACCGGGTTGGTCACCAAAACCGGACCGGAAGAAGCCTTTCGTTTTTCATTCCTGCTTTCCCTGCCCGCGATCTTCGGGGCGAACCTTCTGGAATTGAAAGATCTGAGCGCGTTCGGCGATTGGGGCGCCCTGCTCGGCGGTTTTGGCGTTAGTTTCATCGCCGGTCTGGCGGCCCTTTATCTGCTCCGGCGTCTCGTGCGCGAACACTTTCACTATTTCGGTATTTATTGCCTGCTTGTCAGCCTGGCGATCATACTGTTCGCGCGATAATATGAAAAAATATTTTTTCTTGATCGGGTTAACCGCGACCCTGACCTTAGGAGGGAAAATGGAAGTCAAACGATATCAAAAAGAAAATTTGATTATGGAAAATATCCCGGCGATCCCGGTCTCCTTGGTCCAGAAGCTCCGGTCCTTTCAGAACATACGCGGAGCCTCGTTCGGCGCGTGGCTGCCTAAGGATCAGGGCATGCTCATCTTCACCCGTTTCGCGGAAGCGGCCCAGATCCACCGGGTAATGAATCCCGGCGGAATGCGGCGGCAGCTGACCTTTTTCGGAGAACCGGTCGGCGGCGGCGAGGTCTGCCCGGACCCGGCGGTCCCGTATTTCCTCTTCACCAAGGACTCGGCCGGTGACGAGCAGCACCAGATATACAAATTCAACTACGCGGACGAGAGTTATGAAATGCTGACCGACGGCAAGGCGCGCAATGAGGCCTGCCTCTGGACGAACCGGGGAGACCGGTTCGCGTTCTCCAGCACCATGCGCAATGGGCGGGATTTCGATATCTGGGTTGGTAATCTCGAGGGAGCCCGAAATTTTCAAATCGTCGCCCAGGAGGGCGGAACCTGGTATCCAATCGATTGGTCGCCGGACGACAGCTCCCTCCTCCTCCTGAATTATATCTCGGTCAACGAATCTTATTATCACATTTTGAACCTCGCCGAAAAACGCCTTGAGAAGCTCAATCCCCAAGCCCAAAAGATCGCCTACAGCATGGCCCGTTGGTCCCGCGACGGCAAAGGCATCTTCCTTATCTCTGACCAGTTTAGCGAGTTCTGGCAGCTGCTCTATTATGACCCTCAGTCCAAGACCTTCAAGGTTTTGACGGGAAAGATCCCCTGGGACATCGAGGATTTCGACCTCGCCGACGACGGCCAGCGGATTGCCCTGGTCGCCAACGAAGACGGCTGGAGAGCCCTGTACCTGTTGGCCCCGGATAAGGGAGATCCGGTTTCCGTTCCCCTGCCGCAAGGGCAGATATTCGGCATAAAATTCAAACCCGATAGTAAAGCGCTGGCCGTGGTTCTGAACACGTCCCGCGCGCCGAGCGATGTTTATGTCCGGAACCTGGAGACCGGGGAGATGGTCCGCTGGACCGAGAGCGAGACCGCCGGCCTGGCGACCAAGGATTTTATCGATCCGGAACTGATCCGTTACCCAACCTTCGATACCGTCGAGGGAACCCGGCGCATGATCCCGGCTTTTTATTACCGGCCGAAAAACGCCGATGTGCCATTTCCAGTGCTCATCGTCTGCCATGGCGGCCCCGAAGGCCAATTCACGCCAAGCTTCGCGCCCCTCACCGAGTATTATCTCAACGAGCTGGGTATCGCAATTATTTTTCCGAACTTCCGCGGGTCTTCGGGCTACGGCAAGGAATTTTTGGAACTGGACAACGGCGCAAAGCGCGAAGATGCGGTCCGGGATGTCGGTGCCCTCCTGGATTGGATCGCCGGCAACCCGGAGCTGGACGGCCGGCGGGTGGCCGTGTCCGGCGGGTCTTACGGCGGGTACATGACGCTCGCGGTCATGATCAATTATCCGGATCGCCTGTGCGGCGGGGTGGATTTTTGCGGGATCAGCAACTTCGTCACGTTCCTGGAAAGCACCGCGGAATACCGCCGGGACCGCAGACGGGTCGAGTACGGCGACGAGAGGGAACCGGCGATGCGGGAATTATTGAACCGGATCTCGCCCCTCACCAACGCGGGGAAGATCAAGAAACCGATGTTCATCGTCCAGGGCAAGAATGACCCGCGGGTGCCGGTGACCGAAGCCGAACAGATGGTGGGGGCGATCCGGGATAACGGGATCGAGGTTTGGTATTTAAGGGCCGAAGACGAGGGGCACGGTTTCGCCAAAAAGACGAACCGGGATTATTATAACCAGGCGTTTATCATGTTTCTTGAAAAATTTCTTCTGCCGTGAGAGAAAAGATCCAAAGGAGATTATATGGTTAAAATATTGATCTTGTACTTTTCGAAGACGGGGAATACGAAAAAACTCGCCCGGGCCGTTCACGACGGCGTGCGTGAGGCCGGGGTAAAGTGCGATCTCAAATCGGTAACGAGCTTCCGGCTGACCGGCCTGCCGCGTTACGACGGCATCATTCTCGGATCGCCGACCTACTACGGCCAGATGGCGGCCGAAATGAAAAAATTCCTGGACCTTAGCGTCCGGTTCCACGGCCGGCTTGCGGGTAAGGTCGGCGGCGCTTTCACCACTGCCGGCGGCATGCATTGCGGCGCGGAAACCGCGCTGCTTTCCATGCTCGAAGCGCTCATGATCCACGGCATGGTGGTCGTGGGTGACGCCGCGTATTTCCATTACGGACCGGCCGCGGTCGGCGAGCCGAACAAGAAGGCCATGCAATACGGGCGGCTTTACGGCCGCAAGATCGCCCGGCTGACCAAAAAACTGTTTGGCTGAAAACACTTTAAGGTTGTTAAAGCTCTCGGCGGTAAGGGTTTAAGGCCGCATCGCCCGTTGCTTAAGGCTTTTCGGCATGAGCTCGATGGCGTAGCGCAGGGCGGTGCGCGGCATGTATTTTTTATTCCTCAAGACATACTGCAAAACCTCGGTCTGGTGCCGGCGGCTCGCTTCCTTCAGCATCCAGCCGTAACTCTTTTGCACAATATCGTCCGGGTCGACGAGCAGGCGGTCTGCGACGTCGAACACGTCCTTTAAAAATTTCCCCTGCCGGGCGGGATTGATAAGGGAAACCGCCGCGGCGCGTTTCATCCAGCGGTTCCGGGAGCGGGTCCAGGTTTTGATCTTGGGTATGAACTCCGGGTATTTTTCGATAAACCGGCCCATGGCTCCGCAGCAGAAACCGTCGCACTTGGCCCAGTTGTTGATGTAACGCTCGATCCATCCTTTAAAAACCTTATAATCGGTCGGTTCGTAGACGGCGGCCAGCCGCGGCGTCCACCATGAGACGATGAACGCGTCTTCGCACATATCGGATCGGTATAACTCCTCGCAGAGGCCGAAGATCCTTTTCTTGTTTAAGTGCTCGACTTCTTTCCAGTAGCGTTGGGCGATCTTGCCGACGACCGGTGTTTTAACGCCGTAGCAGCGCACCGGCTCCTTGAAAAAACGCTGGAAACTTTTCCGGGTCTTCGCGGTCGCGTGCTTTTTCAGTTCTTTCCGGATTCGTAAAATGATTTTGTTCACAGATAAGCATATCGCATTTTCGCGGCCTGTCAACGGGGAGCGGATATTTTCGCTTTTGATCCCGACGGAGAGGGATTCCTTTGACTCTAGACAGGGCTGGGTTGCAAGGCTATAATGCTCTAAATCCAGGAGGTAAAAAATGAAATGGATCACCCGGGCCCGGGTGAAGGTGGACCGCATTGCCTGCCCCACGCTCATCAAAAAATTCATCGACCGGGAAGCTGAATTTTTCTTTGTTCCCGCCGAACAAGTGCCCAGCGAAACCGAACGGCTGGCGGCAGTGCCGTTCGACGTCCCCGACGCCGAACTGGGCCACCACGGAAAGGAATGTTCGTTCGACGCGATCGTCAAGAAATACCGCCTGGAAAGCGATCCGGCACTCGTGCTCCTCGCAAAGATCGTCAACGGAGCGAACACGGACAACGCGCTCTGGCATCAGCCCGAGGGGCCGGGTCTGAACGCGATCGCCGAGGGATTCCGGCACCTGGGATTCAAGGACGATCACAAGATAAACGCCGCGGAATGGGTCGTCTACGACGCTTTATACGCGTATTGCCGGGAAATGATCCGGCAGGGCAAAATCGATGGGGCGTTCAAACCCTGATATCGTAGTTTTATTCGCGACCCGGATCATCCGCCTTTTCGCCTACGGGTTCCTATCCGTAATCCTTGCCCTGTACTTGGCCGCGATGGGGTATAAAACCTATCAGATCGGCCTGCTTTTAACCCTGACCCTGGCCGGCGACGCGGCCATTTCCCTTTTCGTTACGACGAACGCGGACCGCTTCGGCCGGAAGCGGATGCTTATCCTGTCGACGGGGCTGATGATCATGGCGGGCGGGATCTTTCTTTTAACCCGCAATTACTTCTGGTTAGCGGCCGCCGCGATCATCGGCATCATCAGCCCAAGCGGCAACGAGATCGGACCCTTCATGTCCATGGAACAAGCCGCGCTCACCGGGCTCGTGCCGGACTCCAAGCGCACGCATTATTTCGCCTGGTATAACCTGTCCGGTTCGCTGGCGACGGCGCTGGGCGCCCTCACCGCGGGCTGGGCGGTCCACCTCCTTCAGCGATCCGGATCGACCCCGCTTATCGCGTACCGCGGTATTTTCCTGGGTTATACATTCCTTGGTTTGGTCCTGCTGGTTTTATTTCTGTCGCTTTCCGGCCGGATCGAAGCGCCGGCGGTTACTGGCGATCACTCCCGGCAACCGCGATTTGGATTGAACGGGTCCGGGAAACTGGTGTTGAAATTAAGCGGTCTTTTTTCCATGGATGCCTTTGCCGGCGGACTGATCGTGCAGAGCATTATGGCTTATTGGCTTTACCTGCGGTTCAGGGCGGATGCCGCCGCGCTGGGCACCATATTCTTCGGCGCCAACTTGCTGGCCGGCATTTCCAGCCTACTTGCCGCGCGCCTGGCCCGGCGGTTCGGTCTGATCCGGACCATGGTCTTCACCCACATTCCGTCCAATATTCTGCTTATTTTGGTGCCTTTTATGCCGAACCTCACGCTGGCCATCGTCGTGCTGCTGATGCGCTTCAGCATATCCCAGATGGACGTGCCCACGCGCCAATCCTATACCCTGGCCGTGGTCAAACCGAACGAACGCACGGCGGCCGCGGGGATCACCGCCGTCGCCCGGTCGGTCGGCGCCGCGCTCTCGCCTTCGCTCTCCGGAGCGCTCATGTCCGCACCCTTGTTTTTCAACGTGCCTTTCGTCCTTGCCGGAACGATCAAGATCGCTTATGACTTGTTGCTTTATAATAATTTTCGAACCATAACTCCGCCGGAGGAAAAGAATGAGCAAATAAGTAATTGAGTAATGTGTGATTAACAAATGAGATCCCCCGGTCTCCTCAACAAAACTTCGGGACTATAGCAAGCCGGGGGATGATAAATATGGATGAGAATGCCGCGGTCGCTGAAAGCAACCCCGCAATGACAATTGGATATCGGGGCGGGACGCCCCTAAGCTAAGATCCTGAATCAAGTTCAGGATGACAGTGCACGTGGCAGGCGCGAATAGAATAAAAATCAAAAAAAAGGGCTTCCCTAAGGAAGCCCTTTTTAATGATCAGGCGGCGGTTAGTTTAAGATTATCTTGCCACCGGTATTGAGCCGTTTGCTTTCGATCCGGTAGAAATAGACGCCCGGGTTGACCTTGGTCCCGTCACTCCGGTCCGCGTTCCAGATCACGGATTCACTCCCTCCCCGGGCAACGCCCTGGAAGTAAGTTACCGCACGGCCGAGCACGTCAAATATCTCGATCACGTACGGAGTGTTCCGGTAGAGCGTGAAGCGCAGTTCGGTCCGGCCGACGCAGGGATTCGGGGTCGCGATGATAGATGGCCGGAGCGAGATCTGGTCCTGCTCCTCGACGTCGACGTACATGTCCATGACGTTCTGGATGCCACTCTGCCAGACGTCCCGGGTCGAATCCGCGAGCATGGTCGCGCTCTGGACCCAAGTGATGATCTTGCATCGGCTCTGGTTCCAACCGGCCGAGATCGTGAAAGCCCGGCTCGTGGTCACCGAATCGCCAGGCGCGAGCGTGAACGCGGTTCCCGATGTATCGGGCAGGAAGTCGCGCGCCACGTGGTTGTGCCAGGCGTCGCCGTTGGGTCCCAGATAGTACAGGCTGTCTTCGGTGATGATGAACCGGATGCGGCCGGTGATCGTGGCCGTGGAATCATTCCGAAATCGGGCGTAGACCGTACCGCTGCCGTCCGTGAGGCTGTAATTGCCCCAGGTCCGGCAGGTGAAGGGTGACGGCCGGTTCATTTCAGTATTGATCCAGGACCGCCACTTGGAATAAACATAACCGCTGTCTGCTATTCCTTTGTCCCCGTCGATAAATAACCAGGGTGTGGCCCGTGCCCAGCCGCCATTATACCAATAATACGGGGGATAGTAATAATAGCGCTGGCTGGCTTCGAGCGTGTACTGGGGGTAACTACTGACAAAATGCAATTCAACCGATGCGATGCGCGTCGGATTTGAGGCGACAATTGCGTCCAGCGTACAGCTGGCCGGGTAGCAACCGCCTCAGCCCGAGTAGTTTGGTTCCTCGCAAAATACTATCCTCTGAGCCGCGAACGATATCCCGGCGCAGAGCACGATCAACAACATGAGCTTAAATTTCATACGACCTCCTTTTTTCAATAATAAACCGAATGACTCTGTATCTTATGACTTAAGTGTAACAAAATAGTAACAAATGGATTTATTTCTTTTTCTCTAATTAAAGACGACAGGGGTTTTATTATCGCCGTCGACGTGATCCCCTTGTAGAACGGGGTTCTCTAACGGGATTTATTATTCTAACCCGGCCCAGGTTCGCGTCGAGCTCGACCAGAGCTCCGTCGGGGATTAGGCGGGTCGCGTTCTTGAGGACGACCGCCGGGATCCCGAGCTCCCGCGCCACCATGGCCGCGTGGCAGATCAGGCCGCCGACCTCGACGATGACTCCGCCCGCCACCATGAAGAGCGGGGTCCAGCCCGGGTCCGAATGGTGGGTGACCAGGATCTCGCCCTTTTTCAGGGCGGGAGCCTGGCTAAAATCGGCGATTACCCGGGCGCGCGCCCGGATTCGGCCAAAGGTGAGGGGCTCGGCGCTATGGGCCGCGGCGGATAAGGTCTGAGCGTATATGCGCTCGCCGCTTTCGAAAATGATATCCGGCGGTTGTATCGCGGCGTTCTCCTGAAATTCTTTCTTGCGTGAAATGATGAGCTGCCGGCATTCTGCAGCCTTGAGCCGGTGATCCTTGATCCGCTCGAGATCGATCAGGGTCAAATTGAAAATGTCGTTCTTACCGTCCAGGAAGCCCTTGGCCCGTAGCGTCTCGCTAATAGCGTAACATTGGTCTTTCACCCGCCGTCCGAATATGAAATAATGGTGTTTGCCGTTTTCCCTCAAGGGGGTGAGCGATTCCAGACGGGGCCGGAAAAGCCGGAACAGGAAACGGGCCAGGGGTTTTAGACCGCGTTCGATCTTCAGCATTTCCGCGGTTCGGTTGACCGTGTACGGACGGGCCTGGGCCGCGGTGCGGATGACGTCCAGGGTCATGTCTTCGTCATCGCGCCAGTTCGGTTTGCCAAAATCGAACTCGCCCGGTCCCCGGTGACCGAAATCGTCGAGAAAAGCATCATATGCCTTATTAAATACGGGGTCGGATTTAAGCAGATTTCTCAGGTCCTCCCGGCGGATATCAGAACGCGGGATCCGGGAACGGGCACGGGCGCCGAGCTTTTGGATCGCGATCGCCATATCGCCTGTCTTGTCGATTATCCCGAGGATCGCGTTCCGGGCCAGCGCTTCGCCTGTTTTGCCCATGCGCGCCCCCAACAACTTGCTCAGCATGATGAGTTGAAAAAGCCCGATGAAGATCGAGGAGAAATATTTCAAGCCAAAGCGTTCGAACCACGCGCGCAGCCAAAAGTTAATATTATTCAGCCCCTTATCCAGGTCGTCGCTGACCTTCAGGCGGGCGGCCCATTGATCCGATTCCAGATTCCGAAGCCGGGTCCGGCGTCCGATATCATGGAAGCCGAAAAATCCCCGCAGGATAAAGAGGGATAAACGGAACAGAGCCACCGGCCCCCAGAAGATCATTCTCGAGGTTGGCATCGGTTTGGGCAGATTCTTGATATCGACCGCCTTGGTCGCGTCGGCGAGCTGCGGGTCAAGACTGCTCAGCTTGAACAGGGAAAGGAACGGTCCGACGGATGCGCCGTAAGCCATGCAATTGTTGAGATTCCAGTAGAGCCGGCCCAACAGGCGCTCGACCATCGGGTATTTATTGTATTCGGCTTCCGTCACGGGGATCGTGAAAACTTCGTGGACGATCGCGTAAAAAATAAAATCGGTAAAAAGGGACCAACCCATGGGCGTGATCGGATCGGGGATCGTCTCGCGCAGGTTGACGTTGGACCAGACCGTGCACAGCCGCCGCGGAAAGGCGGCTTGGACGGTCAGGGGCCGGGATTGGAGGATGTAGAGCCGGCCTTTTTCATAGGCCCACTCGATATCCTGCGCAGATTTGAACATGGTTTCGATCTTCCGGCCGGCCGCGACGAGCTCGCGGATCTTTTTATCGTCCAGCAGTTTCGGGCCATCCGGCTTTTGAATTGTTTGGCCGGCAATCCGGTAACGTGAGGGTGTGATCTTGCCTGAAACCAGCGGTTCGCCCAATCCTGCGCAGCACTCGATCACGATCTCTTGGCTGGAAAATGGGCTTTGGGTCACCATCACGCCGCTCACATCGGGCGCCAGTTGGCGCTGGATGATCACGGCCATTTGCCCGACCGCGATCCCATGCTGTTTCCGGTAGGCCTCCACCCGGGCGCTCCGGTTTGATTCCCAAACCCGGATCATGGCCTTGCGCAGCGCCCCGTCGTCAGCGACATTGAGAACCGTGTCGTACATGCCCGCGAAGGACATGTCGGGCATATCTTCGGCGGTCGCCGATGAGCGGACCGCGACCGGCCCTTTAGTTAACCAGACACTTACCCGGTCCCGCAATTCGCCGAGCAGCCGGTCCGGTATCTTTCCTGATTTCAAATATTCCGCGAACGCCGAAACCTCGACCACCAGGAATGTCGGCACGATAAAATGATCCTGCAGGGCGAAAAGGTTATGAGCCTTGTTGCCGATCCGGGCGGGACTGACTTTTTTATTGACGATATACATAGGGGATCCTTCATCCGCCAGGATGCTCGGCGGATTCAGGATGACCGATGGCTTCCATTCATTAATAGGACCATCTTAATTGTTGTCATCGGTCAGCTTTTTTTCCAGCTCTTCGATCTCGTCGGCCAGACGCTGGTATTCGGAGAAAAGCTTTTTTGCTTTGTTGGGGTTGCTGACGAACGCCGGTTTGGAAAAGGTCTCTCGCAGCTGATCGCGCCGGGTTTGTTTTTGGATGATCTGCTGGCGCAGGGCATCCTTTCCGTCAACCGGCTGGTTTTGGGACAAGGCGGAAACCTTCTTTTTTCCGGCCGGAGCCGAACGCTGAGCCCCGGTTTCCGCGGCGTGCTGTCTTTTCCATAAATAATATTCGTAATCGCCCGGATAATCCTTAATGTGGCCGTCCTTGATCTCGATCACCCGCGTCGCGAAATCGGCGATCAGCTCGCGGTCGTGGGTGACGAAGATGATCGTGCCTTCATAGGAATCGATCGCCAGCCTGACCACCTCGACCGATTCTTTGTCCAGGTGGTAAGTGGGCTCGTCGAGGATCAGGAGATTCGAGGGGCGAAGCATGGTTTTGAGGATCACGAGCCGGGTTTTTTCCCCGCCCGACAGCACCCGGACCTTCTTGTAGATGTCGTCACCGGAAAAAAGGAACGAGCCGAGGTAGCTGCGGATGCCCTGGTGAACCTCGGTCGGCGCGTCGTGAAGGGCCTCGTCGATCACCGCGCGGTCCGGGTCGAGCCGGAGCATGATGTCGTGGGAGAAGGCGCCGATCACCAGTTTTTCGCTGCCGGTCCTGGTCCCGCTGGTCGGCGCGTCGAAATCGGCGATGATCCGGCAGAGCGTCGATTTGCCGGCCCCGTTTTTACCGATGAGCGCGATCCGGTCGTTATTCTTGATCACCATGTTGACGTGCTGGAAAACCGTCCGGTGGTCGTAGGCCTTGCTGACGTCCCGGAGCAAGACCAGCTGGGGGCTGAAGATCGGCTCCACGGGGAAATGGACCCGGATCCGTTTCCGCTCGGGCGGGATCCGGATCACTTCCATCCGTGCCAGGTGTTTTTCCCGGCTCTTGACCACGCCGATGCGCTTTTTGTTAGCCTTGTTCCGGGCGATGAAATCCTTGATATCGCTAATCTCCCGCTGTTGGTTCTTGGCCATCTCATGGATGCGTTCTTTCTGGAGCCGGGATTCGACCAGGTAGCCGGTATAATCGGTCCGGTAGCGCCGGAACCCGTGGAAATCCACCTCCCAGATGCCGCTCACGCCTTCCTCGGTCTGCAGGATCTTATCCAGGAAGTACCGGTCGTGGGAGACGACGACCATCGCGCCGGGGAAGTTCAGAAGATAATTCTCCAGCCATTCGATC
>Ga0315294_10005024_pt1 | contig 14505 bp, 8 predicted proteins | sample YL17G13_40_MG_FD_203626 | JGI IMG/M metagenome (GOLD analysis project Ga0315294, IMG submission 203626) | Sediment microbial communities from Yellowstone Lake, YNP, Wyoming, USA - YL17G13_40 | ecosystem: Environmental > Aquatic > Freshwater > Lake > Sediment | place: USA: Wyoming | collected... | reverse complement strand
TTTTTTGCTTCAAATTGCACAAGATAGCCCCCAGATAGCGCGCAAATGTCGCAATTTTTCTCACTTTTTCACACTTTTCCCGCCCCTACAATCGTTAAATTTTACCCATCTTACCATCTATATCTATCCGCTATACGCCACCCGCTACCCGCTATTTTTTGCCTGCTCCTGTTTTTCCGCCTCGTCTATAATCGCCTCAGCTATATCATTTATCGCCTCTCTGCTGTGGTCATTGGCGTTATTAGCCAGTATGGAAAATATATAATCCCCCTTTTTGGTATTGCAAACCCCCGAAAACGACTTCACTTTTTCTATATAGCCGGTCTTGCCGAAAATTTTGCCCTTGTATTTCTCCTCCTTAAAATACCGCCCTATCGTGCCTTCCACTCCGCCCTCCGCCAGGCAATCCTTATAAAGCTGCCAGTTTTTGCCCCTGTAAACATCGAGCAGCACGGCCGTTAAAGCATTTGCACTCAGCCGGTTTTCCCTGCTCAGCCCGCTGCCGTCATCGATATTAAATTCGCCTTTATCAATGCCGAGCGACAAAAGATATTGCGAAATAACCTGCCGGCCTTCCGCCCAACTGCCGTTTTTTTTGTCTGCTCTGGCATTTGCGGCAATAGTTTTAAGCATCCCTTCCGCCGCCAGACCTAAGCTGTTTTTATTGGCCCGCTCAAGGCAATCAGCCAACGGCGTGCTATATTCGGCAAGTGGTTTGAAACCGCAATTCGGGTCTATCGGCCTCTCTACGACTCGGCCGTTCACTTTTATCCCCGCCCTGCCCAGATTCTCACTCAGCAGGGTCGCAAAAAACAATGCCGGCTGTTCTATCGCCACATCGAACGGCCCTGCCTTTCCCCTGCATTTCCCATGAACCACGATTTTGTTCGGCTCCGGCTGGCGATAAGAACCTACCGTGCTTTTGCCGCCCTGCACCGGCACCACCTTATTGGTAATATCTAAAAAGCCGGTCTGCGGCTCAATCTCGATAACAGCCTTGCCGTCAACAGTTTTCGCGGTTATTTTCACGCAATTGTCGTTGAAATTCAGGCCGCACACTTCGCAGGCATACCAGAAATTCAGTTGCTCTTTAGGCCAGTCGGGATTCACACGCTGATTATCAAACACGCCGGCATCGACGATAATATCGCCTATATTCGCAATACCGTTCTTTTTTAATACTGCCGCTATATCCTCAAATATCCAGCCGGCTTTTCTGCCGTATTTGGTATCGGTATTTTCGTCGCCCAACAGCGGGTCTCCGCTTCCTATTACCACCAGCGAATCGCCGCAAAGCCCGACCTTTGTCTTGTATTTATAATCGGGGCCGAGGTATTTTAATGCCGCCGCCGTGATAATAACCTTCATATTGGAAGCCGGCACCATCGCATTATTCGCATCGTGGGCATATACCGTTTCGCCGGTATCAGCCTTTAAGATACGAATCGAGAACCGAACCTTAGCCTGTGAAGATTTGCCTATAATGCCGTTAATTTGCTTAGCCAGGTCTGCTTTGGCAAAGCTGGTAAGACAAACACTGAAAATTAACGCAACTAACAACTTTTTCGCTTCGGTTTTCATAAGGCGGGTATTATTTCATAAGTAAAACAAAATATCAATATCTCTTTCTGTATCCATACCTTAACTTTTTCTCTAATCCGGCCTGGTATGCGAAGTTTCCGGCAAAAATTTATTATCATAAAAACAAAAAAAATGTTTGACTAAATACATTAAATCTTTAATATTTACTCTACTACCGTAATTGGCGGGTAATGGGGAAATATTACTTACAATTTAAGAAAGGGGTTCAAGATGCGAAGCGAAAGACTGTTATTGCTGGTGGTCGTGCTGACAGTTGGGCTGACGGGTTGTTTCTCGTCCAATCCAAAAGACATCGATGCTTTTACAAAGCCGGTTCAGGTCGATGTTACCGCTGAAAATTATGTTCTTCAGCCGCCTGATGAGGTCGAGATACACTGCTCAAAAGCTCCTGAGATAAATCTTCAGCGGCAGCAGATTCGGCCGGACGGCAAGGTAAGTTTTGAGGCTTTAGGGGAAATTCAGGCGGCAGGAAAAACGCCAAAACAACTTGCGGCACTGATTCAGGAAAAGCTTTTGCAGTTGTATGCCCTTACGGGCGAAAATCCTATTGATGTGCGCATAGTGGTGTTTCGCAGCAAGGTGTATTACGTTCTGGGAGAGGTGTATTTTGGGGGTCCCAAAGAAGCAACCGGTCGTGATACAGCGTTAACGGCCCTGGCGGCGGCCCGTCCGACGGTTCTGGCATGGCTCAACCGGATACAGGTAATCAGGCCGTCGGCAGATGAAAATGTTAAGCCAAAAATATTCGAACTGAACTTTGACCGAATGGCGGCACACGGAGATACCAGCAAAAATGTTCTTTTGCAGGAAGGCGATATAATTTACGTGCCGCCAACAGTATTGGCCGGGGTCGCAATGAAGGTAGAAGAATTCGTAAGGCCGATAGGCCGGGCTTTTGCAACGGTAAATATTGTTGAGGGGACGCCGGTAAGAGCGCCATAATACGGCAAATTTGAAAAAATTGTTATGGTTATGAACCGGACAAACGTGCTGAGACTGGTTCATTTTGCAAGCACGGCCTGGTTTGTTTTAAGCGCAGCGTGCATATTCATCCTTGCTTTGCGCCAGGCCGGCTTTCGCTGGTGGACAATATTTTCATTGTCCGGGTATTCAGCGTTAATAGTTTTCCTGCTGGTCAGTTTATATTTGTTTGCCATTTTTAAGGGCGTTTCACGAAGCCAGCAGATAAAAGAGGAACATCCTTTAACCAACTCTGTTTACTATTTGTTCTTCTACAACATAAGTCCATTTCTCGGCACATTAGCCGGCGTTTTCGGGGCGATAGGAGTCAAAAAAATAACCCATTTTCTGCTGGTAAGCATAAGCGGCACGTTATGGGCAACTTTTTTGGTGTGGATAATTGTCGACCCTGCCGCCGGATTGATAGAAATGCTGCTGCCTTCAAGCCGAAGGCATCGCCGGGTGCGTCTGGCTGAGGCCAAAGCCGGGTATGAAAAAGCCCAGGCAGAAAAAAGGCAATTACTTGCAGATTTGGAAATTACAGAAAACCTTGAGCAGGAGCGAAGGAAGGAAATCCTGCGGCCAATTGCCGAGCAACTTGCGGCCTTGCTGGCCGGCGGTGAAAATATCGAACAGCAGGAAGCCAAAATTGTGGATATAGGAATAAAGGCGTGGCAAATGGGCGGGCTAAACTGTATGAGACAGCTTCACTCTATGACTATGGAAATATGCGCCCAAAGATACAGAAACAAAAACATCTTTGACCACATTCCAATCTGGTGGGACGGCATAGGAAGCTGGCGGGTCGCCAGCCTGTCGGAAAAATAAACCGAAACCCGAACCGGTCACAAAATTTTCCTGAGGGACGTTGAAAGATATTTTAGCGTATTTTTTTTCTCATCCGTGAGTAACTTAAGGAGACGGGCTTGAATTAAAGCCTTATGTGTGCGGGATATTAAAGTTATTTAGCTTATAATAATCCCCCCACAAGCCTCTTTAAGTCATACGCCGGCATATCGCCTCCTTTTTCAACATCCCCCAGGTTGGCTCGAGGCAAATATTCCTTTAAGCATCCTGGTTCTAAAGCATCCTTCGTCTACGCAGCCAGCCGACAAGACCGACGCCAAGAGAACCGAGCAGAATAGAGCCTGGAGCAGGAATGTAGCGAATGCCGCAAATCAACATATCCTGCCTGGCGTACAAATTGTCGCCGCTATGCCCTTTTACATACAGATTCAACACACGGATGTCGCCGATGCCGGACCAGATTGGTTTGATACCGTGGGCCGGGTCACCATAGACAGCGCGATATGCATCCATATAAAAAAGCGTCGCTTTACCACGAGGCAGAGAACGTTGCTCATTTTCGATATACCATATCGCTGATTGGAGGCCGTTGACCGATTTAGTATCGCCCGTCCAGTTGGCAAGGTCATCGTTGGCATAGTGGTAATACAAATAAGCAGTCATTGGGTCAAGCGGGTCGGGATTTCCTCCGCCGACACCGCCTCTTACAGCCGACGTGTTGATAACAACGTCATAAGTTACATTTTTGGGGCGTATGCTCTCATTTCGCTCCAAGCAGAATGTCTTAAACGAAGAACCATCCGCATAACCAGGAATATTCTTTGTTTCGACAGTAAGCTCACCGCCATTGGTCAGGCCTCCTATTCTGCCTTTTGTAGTCACCTGCATAGTAGTCAGATTTGCCAAGGACACCGTGGCGATGAGACAGCAGACAAACAACGATGCAAAAAGTTTTGTTTTCATTTTTAACCCCCTTTTAAATTGACCTTAATAATTCTTTAAACAGTTTTGGAACGATATATATAATTCAATGTGCTACAGTGAAACCCCCTTTATGTGCAAGGATAAATATACATAACCTATGCTCACCAATCAAGAAAAAAAATAAAAATTTTCGTTTTAAAAGAAAATTTTTTTCAAGAATAACGTCCCGCAGAAAGCTCACATACAGCCACAGGAGTAATCCGAAGGTGGTAGATATTCAGCAAAGGTACACTTACTATGCACGCCTTTTTGGTTCGGCTGGTTTTGCCCATTCATCGAGTTTGTGCGCCGCCATATCCCGTCCGCCTATGCCGAAGGCTATGGCAGCAGCGACAGCCACCGCACCAAACAGCAAACCGAATGCGATGTTAATAATTTCATTGGCAAGCCCCATTTGTCTCAATGCCATAGCCCCTGCCAGCAGCAGTATGGCAATTCTGGCAACCGCGGCCAACAACTGTGCCTGGGTAATTTGTCTGGAACTGATAATGTTCGCTGCAAGGGCTGCAAAATATAAGCCGAAACCAAATATCACAAGCCCCACCAGAATATGCCCCAAAAACAAAAGCAAGTCACTAACCAGTTGTGCCATGCTGCCAAAACCAAGCAGATTGAAAGCCGACACCAGTGCAAAAAGCACAACCGCCACCACAATAAGGTATCCGACAATCTCCGATGGTGTCCAGCCGGCCTCCGCAGTTGTATTTCCTAATCCAAGTTTGGCAGGTAAGGCATTGAAATTGACGGTTTCGAGAAGATTAGCCGCCAATCGTCCAAGCAGCCGGCCAACCACATAGGCAATAGATACAACCACAATCGCAGCAAAAATGACGGGGAAGGCGCTCAATATTTTTTCAAGCATCATACTTGCCGGCCTGGTTACCCCTTCCAGTTGAATCGCATTAAGCGCCGCTATCACGATGGGTATTAAAACCAGTATGTATACCACCAGCCCCAAAAGTTTCGATAAGCTAAACGACTTCATAACCTGTGAGAGGCCTACTTTTTCAGTGAAGCGGCCTATACCAGCGGTTTCCAGAATGTTGGTCACCAGTTGGTAAAGTATTCGTGCCAGCAGCCAGCCGACAAATAAGATAAGTGCCGCCGCGAAAATATTAGGCAAAAAGGCCACAATTTTTGCCACCATTTCCTCTACCGGCCTGAGAGTGCCTTCCATCGCAAGGGCGCTGAAGATAGACGGCAGAAAAAGTAAAAATATCAGCCAGTAGACACTTCCTGCCAGGGCCTTCGACGGCGAAATTTTGTATTCTTCAATGCCGGCAGCGGCCTTATAGCCGACTCGCTCATCAAACCTTGCCATCTGGAGAGTTCTAATGACCACAAACTTCAGTGCGCTGGCAATAGCAAGGGCAACCAGAAATAATATCACCGCTGCAAGAAGTCTCGGCAGAAACGCCAACACTTTATCAAGCACTCCTCGCAGGGACTCAGAAACCGGCAGCAATTTAAGCACAGAGAAAAAGGCGATGACAACGAGCAGCATTATCAGCCAGAAAACCCCCCGTGTAATCCAAAACTCTGTTCTGTAACTGCCGCCAATGCCCCGCTCCATATGCTCATCCAGATTGATTCGGCGAAGACAGCCGGAAACAACTGCGGAGATTGCCCAGGCCAGTATCCAGCCCAGAACAAGCACAACAACGGCACCTACAATTCTCGGAAGATACCCTCCCAATTCCCGCATCGTAGTTTCTAAAATATCCATTTTACACCTCCTTCAAGTTAAATTAAACCGGGATTTCCCCTATACATCATCAATCAACACAGATAAGCCTTTAGTCCCCATTTTTTATGGGCAACTTATATGAAATATCAGAACCTGTCTGTGAAATACTTTCCGGCATAGGAACGGGAAGGGAAGAAATGGTTTCGGGCGATACATAAAGGGCGTTTATATCTTCGACAAATTTTAAAAGCAGGGACATTTTGCTGCTGACTCGAACCCTCCTGTAAATATTTCTCATATGAACCTTTACGGTGCTGTATTTTATATTCAAAAATTCCGCGATTCCGTTGTTATTAAAACCATTACAAACGAGCCGGGCTATCTGAAGCTCTCTGGCGGTCATATAGTAGCGTTTTTTAATATACAGCCACTGCTGCTCATCCAGCAAAAAGCCTGCGGGCGCCCCCGGTATCGAATCATTCCTGTTTAGTTCTTTGTCCATCGGCAAGTGAAGCACGGTTTTTCTTTTCCGACAATTCCGTAAGGAGACGTTGAGCTTCGGCCAAATCGGCTGGGGACAAGCTCTCTGTTTTTGTGCTCGAATCCAGCGCTATCCGCAAATTATCAACGGCTTTATCGTTTTGGCCAAGAGCAGCGAATGCCCTGCCAAGATGAAAATACGACGCTGTCAGGGAAGGCGAATCCGCCGGGTATAGTTCAATACATCTGGTAAAATCCACAACAGCCTTGTCGTATTCTCCCAGCCTGTAATATATCAGGCCGCGAGTATCTACAAGGTCAACATACTGAGGTGCGATTTTCAGTCCGCGCTGGGCGAGCTGAAGAGATTGCACGTATCGGCCCTGCTCTTCGCACATTATCCATGCCAGATTGTTAACAGCAACAACAGCGTTAGGTTCGATATCGAGAACTCGTTCATAAAAATCAGCCGATTCATTATAACGGCCTGTCGCCTGCAAAAGCATAGCGAGAGTAGTCATAGCTTCAACGCTGCGAGGAGGTTTTTCGAGAACCATTCTGAGTATATCCTCAGATGCCTTTATCGCCTCTCTATTTTTAGTTGCGGAAAGTTCGCCGGCCAGAGTAACAAGCACAGACAGGTCGGCAGACTGCTTCTTCAGACGTGCGGCGGCCCTGTCCCTTAGCCGGGGCCAGTTTTGGTCGTCTTTAAGTAACCTTGCTTCAGCGAGAAACACTTCAGGATTATCCGGCACGGACCGGGAAAGACGTATAAATTCTCTTTCAGCCTCGGCTTTATCACCGTTTTTATACAAGGCGACCGCTAAGGCGGTGTTTATTCTTTTTCGGTCACATATATTATTGGAATCAGCCAGTTCGCACCTCAAAATCTCTATACCCTTTCGGCATTGGCCTGAAGCTATATACATCTCGGTAAGATTCACAAGCACATCACTATCATTCGGATAAAGCTCCCTTAGTGCGTTAAGAGTTGCGACAGCAGATGCCGGTGTCCGTGCGGCCTCGCAGCGGGCTTTCAGCAGCAATAAATTTTTGTCGCTTGGAGAGTAAGTAAGGCCGTTTAGTATTATATCGAGCGCCTTTCCTGTCTGAATCCGCTCTAAATAACTTTCCGCCAATAATGTCCACGCATCGCTGAATGCAGGCTGTTCTTTTGTAATTCTGCTGAGAATAAGCTGTGCCTGTTCAATATCAGGAGCAGTTCCTGCGGCGAGCAGCGAGCGGGCCTTATACAAATTCAGTTCTGCATCGTCCGGGTTTGAAGACAAGGCTTTATCGAGAAGCTCTTTGCCCTTATTTATCTTATCGGGAACATCCGAAGACAACGCAGAGGCAATAAAATGCTTTTGCACCTGAAGATTTTCAGGCTCAAGAGCCAAAGCCTGCTCTATATCCCTGACGGCCTCTTCATACCGGCCTATAGACCTGTTAAAATCGCTTTTGGCTATCCAGGCCTGAACATTATCAGGCTCAATAGACACCGCCAGTTCAAAATCATTTTTCGCATCGTCGTTTTGGCCAAGCACTGCAAAAGCCTTTCCGCGAAGAACATAGGAGGAGGCATTACCGATTTGGTTTACCATTTCGTCACAAAGAGCCAGGGCATCTTTATTTTTCTTTTGACGAATATTCAGTTCAACCAGGGCTGTGGTAACCGGCAATAAATACTGCCCGCGGGACTTCAGGTCGCCAAGAAGCTCACGGGCCCTGTCGCATTTGTTTTGTCGCATTTTAATAAGCGCAAGGGTCAAAATAACATTCTGGTCTTCCAGATTTTTAACTGCCATTTCTTCAAGAATATGTTCAGCCGAGCCAAATTTGCCCAGTCTGAGGCAATTCTGCAATTCTATACCGGATAACTCCGGACAAACCAGCTTTTGTTTTTCGACGCGGCTCAATATTTCGTTTACACGTTCATATTCTTTTGCTCTGTACATTGCGGCCACAGCCGGCACAATAATATGCGCATCATCCGGCGAGCGATTCAACGCCGCACTATACGTTTCAACGGCCAGTTGAAGATTGCCCGCTTTTTCATAAACAGCGGCAAGAAGCATACAACTTGTCTGGTCTTCGGGATTGAGCCGGAGATTTTCTTTCAGCAGAATAATTATCTGTGGATAATACTCTTTAAAATTTTCGCCGGCGAACCACATCTTTGCCTGCTCATATCTCCACTGCCAGCCACTCTCTCCTTCAACAGCCTTAATATCATCTATAAACCGCTGGGCCTGATGAGCGTCTGTTTTAATCTGCCTGCAATCAAGAAGCTGACGCCTGACAGGAATATCGCGGGGCAGCTCCTGTGAAAGCGACAAGAGCAAATTAAAAGATTTGTCCCCTTCTCGCCACTGTTCATAACAATGGGCCAACAATAAACCCAGGTCTCGTTTTGTCTCGCCTTTGTCGGCGTTTTTTATCGCATTTTTAAGCAACTTTTCGCAATTCTCCTTGTCGCCTTGTCCGGCCAGCAAAATTGCCAGATACTTAACCGGCCAAAGGGATTGCGGAAACTGCTCCGTCAAAATCCGCAGTTCTGCTATTGCGATGTCAAGTTTTTCCTGAGCGACAAGCAAGTCGATTTCAGCAGCTTTAATTTCAAGCCGGTCACCACTGCTCATCTTTAAGTCTTTCAGCATCTTTTCAGCCGTCCCGAAGTTTTTTTGCCGTATTGCAAGCTGAAACTGCAGAAGTTTTATTTCAGGTTTATCCCCGGCAGATTTTTCCAAATCAGACAGACGCTTTTCCATTTCCAGCAATTCCTGACTGTTGCTTTCAGGCTGCTCGTTTCCGATTAAGTTCATTCGAGTCTGAATTAGCAGTAAAACAGCGTCGAGGTTGCCGGGAGCAATCTGAACAGCCAAACGCACCTGTTCAGCGGCTTCGGTCCAGTTTCCCTCCTGACTCAACAGTCTTGCAAGCTCAAGATGTCCCTCCAGCAGGTTCGACTGCTCCGAAACTAATTGGCGCAAATATGAAACAGCGGATTGTCTGTCACCGAAGCGTGATAAGGCTGCTGCCAGGGCCAACCTGACCTTTTCCGACTTATTGCCGGACTGTATTGCATTACGCCAATGGTAAATCGCCTTGTAATCCTGTCCCTGGCTTTCGGCCAAAAGTCCTTCAAAAAATTCAGTGACGGCAGGTTCAAAACCCTTCTGTTTGAGCCTGCTGATACAATCTTCAGCAAGCTTGAATTCGCCACAGCATAAAAACAGCTCGGTTGCCGTGGGCATAAAATCCCAGGGTTCAGAGGCAAGCTCTTTCAACCCCGACTGGGCCACTTCGAGCATTTCCTTTTTTGATTCTGTTTTCAAAGCAAGCATTGCCCAAATCTTCCAAAGCATCGGATTAGCAGGGTCCTGCGACCAAATTTTATTCAAGTGCATTCGAGCTTTGTCAAACAAGTTCATCTCAATATATTCACTCGCCAGCCGAAGCCGGTCGGACAAATCAGACAAATCCAGCTGCTCGGCTTTCTGCAAATCAGCCATAGCTTTGGTGTTATCCTTATTCCTCAAATGAAAGGCGGCGCGAGCAATAAGTGCCTGTGCCGAAGATGGATTATTTTTCACCGCCTCGTCGAACCAATGCTCCGCTGTGGTTGAAGAATCCTCCGGGCGAGTCTCATTTATTAACCCTAATGCTTCATAAGCCTGAACCTGTGCAGGATATTCCTCGATAATCGTGCGCAACTGGGCCTGGGCCTGGCTGAATTTCCTCTGGCTGGCCATCGATTCCGCAAGTAATTGGCGTATTTTGGGGTCACTACTATTCTGCAAAAACCTCCCGGCAATTAATTCCGCCTCTGCGGGAACACCTGTTTCCAAATAAAGGCCGATAAGTTTTTCCGCCGCTGTTACATTATGCTTATCAATCCTCAAAATACTTCTATAAGTCTCTATAGCCTGTCTTACATTATTTTGCCCAAGCGGCCGTATGTTGAGCTGGGCATCGGCATATTTCAGCAGTATCTGAATGTCACTGCGGTCAACGGCGATGTAGCGTCCGAGATTTTTCGCTGCATCTTCCCATATATGATTTTTATAAGCCTTCAGGCCTGTTTCAAGCGACTCATACGCCATACGTCTTCGCTGCCACTTGCGAAGACTGATAGCAGTAGCAGTTAATACGGCAACAGCGATTATAAAGACAATCACCGCAGTCCAGTTGAAACGTTTTTCCCCCATTTTAATTTCCCCCACATCACACAAATTATGATTGTTCAGAATTGCTTAAGGAATCGCAGAACAAGTTTTTTAAAGGTTTGCCGGCATATCCAGAAATCCAGTTTAAGAGAAAGATTTTTCACATATTCCGTATCATAGTGAATCCATTCCTGGAAATCACATCCCGGTTGGCGCGTTCTGCAAACCTGCCACAGTCCTGTAACACCGGGCCGGACAGATAATCGGGCATCACGCCAGGCCGGGCAAAACGTGTTTTCTGCTTTTGGTGAAGGTCGTGGTCCCACAACGCTCATCTGGCCAAGTAAAATATTGAGAAATTGAGGCACTTCATCAATAAAAGTGTCCCTCAGGAATTTACCCACAGCGGTAACTCGCGGGTCGTCCTCGACCTTGAATTGTGGGCCGTCAACCTGATTTATAACCCTTAGTTTTTCCTGGATTAAATCGGCGCCGGCAATCATAGTTCTGAACTTCAGGCAGAAAAACTCGCTGCCGTGAAGCCCTTCCCGTCTGTCCCTGAAAAAAACCTGTCCCTTTGAATTCAGTTTTATAGCCATCGCAATTAGAGGAAATATCGGCGTAAATAAAATAAGCACTATCAGAGAAGCTATTATATCCGCCGTCCGTTTTATACATCGGGCATAAGAAAACATCGGCCAGTTGCGATAATTATTGCCTCTACAACCATTCCCATTAAAAGCCGTGATTCTGACAGGTACTTGCACATCTATTTTCTGCAACGAGAGTGAGTCCAATTTTAATTCGTGCTCGAGGAGAAGACGGTTTTGCACCAAACAATTTTCAGGCAGAGAAACATCATTTCCTACAACCGAAGCTCTCACGATTGTTCCTCTGCCTATTTTTACATTATCGCCGATGATTGTCGGCCCTATTACGATGACATCCCTGTCGATATTCACATTTTTCCCCAATGCAACCCTGCCAAACAATCTTGCATCAGGAGATATTGTGTGATTGATTTCGTGATTTGACCGCAGCAATTGCCGAGACGGTGAACGCAAGTTGTTGGTAAGAAATTTTAATAATCCCGCTTCTGTCTCCAAATCCAGTATGGTGCCGCCGGTCTTAATACTGTACCAATTTAACAAGTTGTGGCTGCATCGAGCGGCAAAATCATCGAAGTTTAACGGTAACATATCATCAATCAAAACACTGTTTAAAACAGAAAATCTCACAAAAAGATGATGAGGCCATTCATTTGGGAGAGATGCAGGAAGTATCAGGTCGGAATAAAGCCGACCAAAGCCTGCCACATTGCCCCCGGAAGTAACTTTTGCCCTTTCACGATACGACAAACAATCAGGGTCTACATTTACAGCCACGATGTCTGCATTTAAGTCAGCCAATACTTCATATAGCCGCCGGCGATTCAAGTCTGCAAAAAACCTGCCGTCCGAGATAATAAACCAACCATCGGTCCGGTTGCTATCGGCGGTTTTTGAGGATATATGTAAACTTCCGTTGTGATATACCATTTTGGGATGCTGATAAGAAATCCCTTTGCTCCATTCTTCGGGAACAGCGATTACGCCGTCACTGCCGCCAAAACAGTGATTTCTCAGACCATCGAGTACAGTATCAGCAACGGGCGCTCCTGACATAGCCAGCCGAAGTAAACTGGAATTTTCGCCGACGGGTAAACCAGCTTTTTGTCGTATCACAACCAAATGTGTATTTTTCGGCAAAGTCATAAGAATCAGCTTTAATTATGAATTGCGAGAATCGAAATTATTATTTTTCTCGCTCATTGGCAATAAAATCACTTTCCTGGCGGTCCTGTTTTGGTTTGCGCCTGTGCTTCCGGCACTTGTGCGATACCCATACCGATAAGGATTATAACCATAATGATACGGCACATTATTCAGAACAATGCCGAGAACTTTGACCTTTATTTGTGCCAATCTATAAAGCGTTTCTCTCACATCCGGACTCCTTGTCTGGTCTGCAAGGCTCGTCAAAATAACCGCATCACTTATCTTGGCCCACAGCAAGGCATCGGGAACAGCCAATACCGGAGGTGAATCTATAATTATATGGTCGTACTTCCGGCTGATTATATTTATAATTTCGCCTGTTTGCCGTTTTGTTATCAGCTCATAGATTTTAGACGGCTCGCACGGATTAGACGTCAGGACATGAAATTTTGCAGCAGGTACCACATATACCACTTTTTCAAATTCCCTTCCCAGAAGCACCTCTCGAACACCATTATTGGCATACGGCAATTTCAGCAGTTTTGCTACGTCGGATTTTCTCAGGTCACCGTCAATCAGCAGCACATTTTTGCCTATTTTTGCAAGGCTTGCCGCAAGATTAATTGACAAAGTGGTCTTGCCTTCTCTCGGCCCCGGGCTGGTAATAACCAGCTTTTTCGGCGTGCCTTCACCATTAGACAACCCCAGGTTGGCACATATGGCCTGGTAGTCATCATCAATGATACATCTGGTAGACAGTGACTTCATCGTGCCGCTCAGCCGAGTGGTGGTACCAATCACCCGAATCCCCACATGCTTTACGACATCATCCGGGGTATGAATACTTCTATCGACTCTGCCCCGCAGAATCGCCAAAAACATTCCTGAAACCACAGCGCCAAAAATAAGAGCAGCCGTATACTTGGCCCGTTTGCTCCCCACAGGTATGGTATTGGCATAATAAGCAACCGAGACCCTGGCGGGACGTTTTCTTTCCATCTCCAGCTCCTGCAGCCGCCGCTGTACTGTTTCGTAAAGTCCCTTTGTCGTATTCAGCTGCTCCTGCAGGTCCTGAATGGCCAACTGTTTGCGGCCAAGTTCAATCGTCCGGGCATCCTCTTTACTCAGCATCTCCTGCAGACGTTTTTCATAAGCACCGGTTTGTTCCAGTTCTGCATTTATATTTTGTATCTTATTTTTATCGCTTTTAGCCGATTCCGCGACCAGCATTTCATCAAAACTCCTGCCGACCTCCTTGCGACGCTGTTCGAGACGCTGTTTCAAGGTCTCCAGAAGTTCAGCTTTTCGATAAATTTCGGGATTGGCCGGTGCCAAAGTTTGTTTTGCAGCAATAAGAGATTGTTCAAGCTGAGTGATATTCTCCGTCAATGCCTTGACCATCAGGTCGGCATTAACAAAATCATAATACACTTTTAACATTTGCTCGCCGGATATGTTTCTGTCTTCCGTTCTCTTGAAAAGCTCTATCTGAGTTTCCAGCGTTATCTTGCGTGTCTGAACTCGTGTAAGCTCCGCCTGCATTGCAGCAACCTTGTCCAGCATCATTTTTTGCCGGTCCTGCAATGCTGATGTACCGTACTCCAGCGATATATCGTGAACGGCCTTGCGTTGTTTTTCCAGCCGGTCAGCCAAAACCCTCCGCTCGTTTTCCAAAACCGTAAGTTTAAGGTCTCCGTCTCTGGCTTCTTCAGAAACCACAACAGCCATATAAGCATCAACTAAAGAATTTACTATTTGTACAGCTTCACCGGGATTATCTATCTCCATATTTATTTTTATCAGCTCACTGCGTCGTTCCGGAATAACCTTGATGTCGCCTCTAACCAGCGCCTGCCGCAGCACAGCAACGGCATCAGGTGCCCCTTGACCATTCAAATTGCTTTTCTGTACCGCTTCGGAACTGTTGATACCTTTGAAAAACATCAGATTTTTATCTGCCAAAGCATCTGCAACTCTATGAAGAACTTTGTCATCCATCATCAGGTCAGCCTGCGTGTTCTTGAAATTTTCATACATAGGTATCACTCTTTCTGAGTCC
>Ga0315294_10005019_pt1 | contig 14508 bp, 19 predicted proteins | sample YL17G13_40_MG_FD_203626 | JGI IMG/M metagenome (GOLD analysis project Ga0315294, IMG submission 203626) | Sediment microbial communities from Yellowstone Lake, YNP, Wyoming, USA - YL17G13_40 | ecosystem: Environmental > Aquatic > Freshwater > Lake > Sediment | place: USA: Wyoming | collected... | reverse complement strand
GGACGACCTGGTACGGCCCGGCCGTGACCTGGCCGTCGAACGCGCAGAACGCCGCCTGGATCGCGTTCTGGCACAACCTGGACACCGCCATCGGGAACAGGCTCGGCATGGCCATCCTCGGGGACGACTTTTGGGGGACGTTCACGACCGGACCGCTCGGCAATCACGTCCGGATCACGGTCGAGAGAAATACGAAGCCGTTCAGGATGGAAACGACCGACCAGCTCGGACACGCCCGGCCGAACGGCGCGATGGGCGACATCGGCTCGATCGAGAGGTAGGCCCCGACGGCACTCCCGGCTACGGATTAAAGCCGCAGGATATCCTTGTCTTTGATCGCCCCGCGTTTATCGAACAACAGGATTTCGATGGACCGCGTTGCCAGGATAATCCGGAAATAGATCCTGAATCTGCCGGACCTCAGCCGATAAATATCCTTTTTCCCCTTTATCCTCTTTACGTCTCCCAAGAAGGGGTTCGCCTGAAGACCCTTGAGCTCGGTCAAGATCCTTTCCTGGGCATCCAGGTCGAGTGATTCGATGGCTCGACGAGCCTCGTTAGCGATCTTGCTTATGCGCCAGCTTTCTCCGGGCGAGGTCACGCTTCATCTCCTCGAGCGTGGCGTAGCGGCCTCGTTCGATCTCGCGAATTCCCTCGCGGACCTTTTCCCAATCACTGGCACTAAGTTCGACCTCATCGATCTCCGTTTTGACCATGTTCCTGATGAACTCCCTGATCTTGCCGGTCTTGCTGTAGCCTTTTTCGTTGCAGACCGTCGTAAACGCCACATATTCCTCTTCAGGAAGACGAAGCGTGATGCTTTTTTGTCTCATGATGCCCTCGATTAATAAGCAAAATACGCATTATATTTAATGCTTTTTAATGTGCTTGTCAAGAGCCTTGGCGCCGAAATATGCTCAACAAAATATTCGATGAGAACAAGTATTCCCCGAGGTCCCGCTGGGTGGCAAATTCAGATTATCTCCGAATATGACTATTATGCGTTATACTGCAAAATAGTCATGGTATTTCCTGATCAGGATGTTCTCTTCTTCGTCTTTCTCGGTGACGTAGATGAACCCCCCATTGGCGAGCGCCAGGCTTCCGTCGACGTTCAGCCCTATCACTTCAGCCTGGGCGGCATTTCGTAGCAGCTGACCGTCCGCAGGAAAAGCGTCCGCACCATCCCTTCTTTGAGCGGCGGAGCCGTAAACGTCAGCACGGATTGCGAGCCGGGGTTTACGAGAAAGAGGGAAGACCCGTCCTCGACCGTCAGGGCTCGGAGGACTTCGGCGGCGTCCGGGCTGTCCACGCCCTCCGCGTCGACCAGGACTTCGTCAATGGGGGCGTCCTCCCCGAAGTCCAGCGCCAGACGGTCGATCAGCCAGTAGCCGGCTGGGGGCTCGAGCTTGATCCTGACCGTCGTTCCCTTGACGTCGCCGAGGTCCAGCCGATAAATCGCGTCTTCGGCAGGGACCGGCCCTCCGGCGAATATCACCTGGCCCGTCTGCCATCCGAAGACGGTTTCCAGCCGGACCCCGAGCCCGGTGAGCTCCCCTTCCCGATAAAGCGGCTTCGCGCCGGAGCGCTGGGCCGTGCTGCCCGACCGCCCGAGGACTTCCTGGGCGAACTGGGCGCGCCACATGGTGTTCGTGGCGTTGACGATGAGCTTGGCCTTGCGTGCGCCGCCGGGCCTCCGGAACTCGAGGGAGAGCTCGTTGCGCAGATTCCCCGCAGCGACCGGCGCGGAGTCTCCGCCGGGGCTCCGCCAGAAAATATCGTCCTTTTTGCCGACAAGCGGCGCGATGTCCCGCCCCGTCCGGTCGACGGCCCTGGCCGGGGCGACGGGGCCGGAAAAGGCACGCATGATCCCCAGGCTATCCGGCGCGACGCCGACGCCAACGGGGTGGTCGACGACGACGAGCTTGGCTTCGTCGACGCCCCGCGGCACGCTCGACAAGTTGTCGAGCCGGACGCGGAGCTTCCCGCTCTCATCGGGCGCGGCGTCGACCGGCGTCCATTCCATGACCCAGAACTCTCGTTCCTCGGCGATGTTCGGCGGCTCTTTCAGGGCGAGGAGTGCATTGACCGACCTGGGGGGAGCCGGCTCGCCGCTCGGCTCAAACGCTGCTTCGATCGCGGAGTCGACGAGCGAGTATAAAATTTCGTCCGCGAGGTCTCTGACGAAGTCGTCGTCGTCGTCCAAGGCCTCTACGAGAAGGAGGGGCAAGAGAACGACTCCGCCGATGGTGCTCAGGGCCGTCATGGCTCCGTCCACCACCCTGACCTTGGCCAGGCGGACCTCGTCAAGAGGGATACAGGCCGGGATAAGGACCTCGCAATCGAGGCGGTCCCGGGTGAGCCGGCTCGACAGGACCTCGTAGCGGGCCCCGTCCTTCATGACGACGTTGGCCCGCTTCTTGACCCGGGTGGCCTCGGCGATCCCGTAAGGGTCGATCTCGACGGCGGCGTGAATCTTGCCGACGACGGCGCCGTCGATGACCCGGGCCGGCTCCTCTGCGCGGAACTCGAGATACTCGGTTTTCGTCTGGAGGCCGACGATCTCCGCATTCTTGCCTTTGGCGGCCACGGCCCTGGGGCCCATCTCCTTGATCTTGTACGCAACACAGGATGTCGAAAGAACGGCCAGCGTCAGCCAGGCGATGGCCGCAGCTCGTTTTCTCACCTTCGTCTCCTTCGCATCGGCAGCTTTCGTCCGGTTTGTTTCCTCATTCGTCATGTCGGTTTCAAGATAGGTCCCCGGTGATGGAAAGGTGTCAACGTTAAGTTAAGAATCTGTCAATAGTTTGTCAAGAAAGGAGGGCAGCTCGGCATGGAGCTCAAGCCCAAGGCCGCAGTTAAGTAGAAAACGGCAAAAGGCCCGGCAACCCACTGTCGGGTGAGAAGGTCGTCCAGGCCCGAGCGTCTTATTCATTAGGGCGGCCAAAATACAAGCCCGCCAGCCAAGGGATCTAAGAAGTTTGCATAGTTGCACCTATTTATTAGTTGCATTTTTATGGGAATGAGAATATCCTGGGAATGAGCCGCCGAGACAAGCTCAAGCAACGCTTTCTGACAAGACCGGCGGATTTCACATATGATGAAATGAGCGGACTTCTGAAGGGCTTCGGTTACGAGGAGACGAAGACCGGGAAGACATCCGGGTCAGCGGTAGCTTTTATCAACAAAACAAGCCGTCACATCATCCGACTGCACAGGCCGCATCCCGGAAACATCATGAAGAAATACCAGATGGATCTGGTCGCAGAGGCGTTGCGGGCGAAGGGAATGATCGAATGAAGGACGTTCTTCGGTACAATGATTTCATCGGCTCGGTGCATTTCAGCGCCGAGGACGAGTGCCTTTTCGGCAAGATCGAGGGCATCGACGACCTAGTGACCTTCGAAGGCCGGGACGTCGTCGAGCTCAAGAAGGCCTTCCATGAGGCGGTCGAGGATTACATCGGCTTGTGCCGGAAGGCGGGAAAGCCTTTATACAAGTCCTGCAAGGGGAGCTTCAACGTGCGGATGACGGCGGAGCTCCATCAAAAGGCGGCCAGGAAATCCGCCCTGCTCGGGATTTCGCTGAACCAGCTCGTTCAGCGGGCGGTCGAGAAAGAGGTCCGCGAATCATGACCCGCCAACGGAGCGTCATCGCAGCTTCCATCTTGCTTGCCTCCGCGGCCTGTTCGGGAGGGAACGCCGCCCGGCCCGGCGGCAGTGCCGGCTCCCCCGCCGCCGAAGACAAGCCCGCCATCATGCGGGCCGTCGACGGGATCCCCGGCTGGATCAGGGACGGCGAAGTCGAGACCTACACGAAGGACGGCCTTTACGGCTACATCGACGGCGGGGCCGAGATCCTCTTCCAATACGGCTTCCGCGAGCTCGCGGTCTTCAAGTTCAAGCCGGCAGGACCGGGACTGCCGGTTTCCAGCACCGGCACTACAAAGCCGGTGGGAAGCCCGGCCCTGCCCGCGCAAAAGGAGCTCGTCCTCGAGATCTACCGCATGGAATCGGGCGAAGCGGCCTTCGGAATCTACTCGACCAAGCTCGAGGGCGAGGAAGAGGGCTGGCCGGGCATCAAGTCGGACCACTGGGTCAGCCCCGGCCAAGGCGGGCTCGCCAAGGGCGAGTACATGATCAATATCCTGGCTCCGGAGTGCGCGAGCCGGGAGATCGGCGAGCTCGCCGCGGCCCTCGAGCCGAAGATCCCGGGGAAGGGGACGGCCCGTCCTAAGGGTATAGCGTGGCTTCCGCGCGACGGCATGGTCGCCGGGAGCTGGAAATATATTAGGGGACCGCTCGCGGCCCAGAACGAGTCGCCTTTCCTCGAAGGCAGTTTCTGGGGATTCGGCGCCGGAGATGGGACGGGCACGACCGAGGCCTATTCGGCCAAATACGGCGTCGCGCCGGCTGTTTCCAAACTGGTCATCGTCGAGCTCAAGAAAGCACCCGAGGCCGGGGCCCTCGAGAAAAACGTTCTAGCCGTATTCAAAGAATACCTCAAGGACATCCGGCGCGAAGGCGAAACGCTCGAGGGCAAGAACCAAGCGGGGCGCTGGTTCCTGTTCGGGCATGAGGGCCGGTTCGCCGCCCTCGTTCTGAGTGAGCCTGACCGCAAAGCCGCCCAAACCCGCCTCGACGTCGCCCTGACGATGGCCCTCGCCTCCCGCTAATAGTTCCGCTGTCCACTGATCCGGCGGCTGAGTGCCTCATCAATCCCGGCCAATGTAATAGGCCGCCAACCCTAGCCACACTCCAGCAATACCACCAGCGACAGCTAACGCGGTCATCACGCCATTCGTCGTTTTGAACCGGACGAGCTTGACTTCCGAAAGAGGGATGGAAACCCCTCCGGACGTCGAATATCTGGTCTGAACGGTCAATTTGTTCGTTTCTTCTTTCAGGACTTCCTGGACGGAATGGACCCGCCCGCTCGAGTCGGTGACTTCGAAGATCCTCCCGTGGTCGTCTTTCTTGATCGACGGGAAAGGACCTACGATCTCGGAGCTCTTCTCGACCACGACCGTCGCCTCCCCGATGATCACATTCCCTATCAGGCGCCCCGGGTTGGATTTGGAGAATTCGACGAGCTCACCGGAAGCTTTGACGACGCTCAGGATTTTCCGATTTTCTCTGGGATAATCGGCCGTCGTGTTGATTTCCCTCGTGCGCCACATCGTGCAGGACGTGGAAAAAAGGACGAAGGCCGCCAGGGTGAACAAGGCCGCAACTTTTTTAGACATGACACCGCCTCCTATTCCCTCTCAGAAATGAAACCCGAGAACGAAGCCGGCCGACGCGTTGCCGAGGCCCACCTTCAGGCCGGGGATGCCGAAATCAGCCATCGCCGGGGCCTCGGCCGCCGGGATGAATGTGTAATCGGCCGCTATTCCGATATGGAACACCTGGGTCAGCCGGAATTCGAGAGTGCTGAAGACGACTCCGCTCGGGAGCGTCTTCGCAACTTCCGCCACGCTCTCGACCGGCCCCTCGGACCCATAATACGTCGCTCGTCGCCGGAGCTGGATCACCGCCAAGCCGACCCCCAGGCCGACATTCCATGACAGGGGGCCAGCCGCCTTCCGCGGCACGGGCTCGATGGAGACGACCGCATGAAACGCGGTCGCCCGGTACTCCTGCCACAGGCCCGTGAAATAATAGTTGGGGTCGTATTCGGAATGGGCTCCGCGCCCCGGTTCGCTCGGGAAAGATATCCTCAAGCCCGCCTGCAGCCGGGGCTTGACGGAATAGGTCAGGTGGAACGCGCGCAGATAGCTGAAATTCGATAGGTAGCCGGGGTACATGTTGGGGGAGAATCCGGTCCCGGCCAGACCCTCTTCAAGCCCCTGCGAGACTCTCGTGTCGACCGGGCCGCCCTGGATGAGAAGGTGGACGCGCGGCGGCGCGGGCTCCCCGCCGACGTACCGGACGAACTCCTCCCAAGAAGCGAGTCCTGCCTCTGGGTCTGCCGGGAACTCGAAGGATTTTTGCCGGGCACCGGAGCCGGCCAGCCAACCCAGGGCCCCGCCCGCAGCCGCGAAGAGGGGTTCGAAGATGACAAGCAAGAAGCCTGATCCCAAACCGATATTCCCGCCTCCGCGCTCCAGATAAAATCCCGGCTTCATGAAGGCCTCGGAAAGCAGGCCGTTGCCGATATAAAGCCCCAGCGCGATGCCGGGAAGAACGCCCTTCGAGGCAAAAGCGTTTTTCTCCCTCTTGATGACGGCCCTTTTGATATCCCTGAACGGAACATCCAGGTCTTTCCCCGCCTGACGGATGCGGACCGCCTCGATGCCGGCCCCGACCAGCCGGCCCCAGACTGTCGCCCCGTCCCTCAGATAAAGGGTGATCTCACGGAACGCCAATCCTCTTGAGATCCGGAGCGTCTCTTCGACCACGACTTGGCTGGAGGCGGGCTTTTCCTGACCCAACGACAGGCCGGCGGCGGCCAAAAGAGCCGAGAGGACAAGGATCGTGATTCTCTTCATGGTTCCTCTCTCGTCTTGCGGATCACCCGCGCTTAATATATGCCTGCTGCCGAAACGAGTTGTCAAGATTCCGTCAAGAATCCGCCAAATTTCCATCAATGCCGCGGGCCGGACTTTAACGCCCTTTTGACCAAATCTTGACATCTTTGTGACAACTCTGCTCCGGGGAATCCTTATCGTTATCCCTGAAAGATGCCATGAACAAGAGCTCTCCGGGCCGGTTCAACAAGTTCCACTTGTTCAACATCGGCGACTGGATGGGCCCCGAGGAATATGCCGGGCTGCCGGCGCTTGTCGGGCCCAACCGGTTCCCCTTCTATAACCTCGTGGTCATGGAGTTGTGACGATGAGCGCAGCGGAGGAGTATCATCTGAGAAAGATCTCCCGGGAGTGGAACTGGGAGATGCTCCGGATCCTCGGCGAAATCCCGGTCGAAACCCCGGGGCTGAGCATCGTCTTCGACCGGCAGCCCAATATTTTCGCGATACCGCGTCTCTTTTCGGAGCGGGTGGAGTGCGTCGGTTTCTTCCGCGGAGCGAGCCTCGCCGGCTTCGCCATGCTCATGTTCCAGCACCGGCTTGTCAACGGGAAGCCCCGGACCGTGGCCTATTTCGGGAACGCACACGTCAAAAAGGAGGCTCGGAGCCGGGGATTTGCCAATCGGGCTGCGGGCTATCTCTCAAGGGAGATGCGCGGCGTTTGCGACCTGGGCTACGTCGTCGTCATGGCGGGAAACCGGGCCGCCGGAAGGTTCATCGGCAGGGACTGGCCCGGCCAGCCGGACCTCGTCCGCTCCAGGGTCATCGCGACGCTCCGGGCAAAGAGCATCCTGGTCATGGGGCGGAAGAGAGAAGGCGAAGGATACCGGGTCCGGCGCGCGGAACTCTCCGATGTGGACGCCATGGTCGGCCTGCTTCGGGACGAGTTCCGGGCTCGGCTCTTCGCCCCGGTCATCGACAGGGAATCGTTTCTCAGCAACTTAAACGTCAGGCCCGGATGCGACCTCTCCCATTATTACGTCGCGGAACGGGACGGCGAGGTCGTCGGGACGTGCGCGGCCTGGGACACCGGGAGATTGAAGCAGAACCGGATCGTCCGCTACGGGCGAAAGCTCAAATGGCTCAGGGCCGCGCACGCGGCCGCGGCCTCCCTGCTGGATTTTCCCCCGCTGCCCAAAGAAGGCGGAACGACCAAAGAAGCGACTATCACCGACTGCGCCGTCCGCGGCAGGGACCCCGAGATTATGGAGGCCCTGCTGACGAGGGTCCATAACGACTGCGCGCAAAAGAAATATAATCTGCTGATCGTCGGCAGCTGCGGCCTGGACCCTCTGCTCCGGGCGACGAAGAGGTTCCTGGGGCAGACGACGGTCTCCGAGATCGTTCTTTTCTCGACCGACCCCGCTCTCCTCGCGGAGGGCCGGATCGACGCGTCCCGGCCGTATGTCGACCTGGCCATGCTCTGATGCCGCGGGCTGCCGTCAGGCGTCCCTCCGCCGCGCAAAACTGGATGGTCAAGCGGGAGGCACGAGCCCCTTCAGAAGGCCGGGAAGCACCTCATCCAGGAATTCCGCGGGAGAGACGATCGAAAACGGCAGGCGGTTTTTCTTGATCCTCAGGAGGTCCTTCTTGTCGCCGGTCACGAGAAGATCGACCGCCCCGCGGATCGCGGAAGCGATGACCGGGAGGTCTTTTTCGGCCGTCATTCCGGCCAGGGGAAGGAGATCCCTTTTTGTGGGCAGCGGGACGATTTCGATATTCATGAGCTTCAGGCAGGAACGGAAAACCGGGATGGCGGCCGGCAGCTTGGCTTGCAGATTCTTCTCCACCTCGGCGAGGTTATAGGCGCCCGTGACGGCTTTCAAAACGGGTAGGTCGATACTGAGGATGTCGAGGATCAGTCTGGGCGCGCCCGTATCGGAGAAAAGTCCCGATAAGAGGACGTTCGAGTCCAGAAAGACCCTAGTCTTTTTTGGCGGCATAAGCTTCGCCGTATGTCCGGGCCCGTGCGTCGTCCAACCCGGCAAGGAGGTCCTTCAAGGAGAGGCCGGAGCTCCTCAAGATCCTCCTCAGCTCGCGTCGGGCGTCCTCGAGCTTGAGGGACCTGGGAGTCACGAGAAGAGAATCCCCGATGGGGATGATCGTCACATTTTGCCCCTCTTCCATGTAGCCCGCTTCCCGGATCTTCTTGGGGATGGTCAGCTGGCCCCGTGATTTCACTTCGGCGGCGTAGGGTTTTGGTTCGGCCATGAGAAATGTCCTCCTTTATTCTGATTTCAGAATATCGGATTTCTGATCGTCTGTCAACGGGAAGACCGGGCCGCTCCCAGCCGAGCTCAAGTCAGACGTCACGCGGATCGAGGAGGAGCTTCAAGCCCACCGATATTTCCCTTATTCGATCCTGAGATAGCTCGCCGATTTTCTCGGCGAGGTCAGCTTTATCGACGGTGTAGATTTGCGAAACGTTGACGACGCTGGCCCGATCCAAGCCGCCCTCGCCTTTTCGAAGAAGCACATTCCCTGGAGCCTCGGCCCTCTGTAAGTTGGACGTGAGTTCGCAGACGACGACCGTCCGGATCCGGCTGACGTTGAAAAGATCGCTCTGGACGACGGCATACGGATGCCGTAAGCCCGGGCCGGAGCCGGCCGGTTCGCCGAGGTCGAGCCAATACATGTCCCCCTGCCGGATCGTCAACGTGCTTTTCCCTTCAGCCGCTTTCGCTGGTATTCGGCCATCGCTTTTCTCCGCACCGCTTCATCCGGGGTATCGGGTTGGGCATAGACCTCGTCGAGCTTTTCGATGATGCGGCGCGTTTCGCTCCTCCGAATGTATTCGCGGGCGGCCGAGACGAACACCTGGCTTCTCGATTTCTTCTGCTCTTTAGCGATTTTCTCGACCTCTTCGAACACGTCGTCGGGGATCGATATGGCGATTTTCATACCGATAGTATGCATTTGTGTCATACCTCTTGTCAAGAGCACCGCTTTTCGCCGCAAAAAAAGCGATCGAAAGCTTCTCTTCCCAAGAAGACGCTTCGACAGCCCATGGATTCTCGGCGATCCGCGAAAGCCTGAATTCCTTCGTCGTCAAGTCCCTCAAGAAGACTGTCCAGCAAGGGCGGGAATGAACTCCCGCGACGTTCCATTATTTCGCTAGCCGGCGATAATCGGCCTATCCAAAGGCCCTTGCCGAGCGCAAAGAATCGTCGCCGGCAGGATCAAGCATGGGCGTCTAGGACTTCACGCGTACGAAGCGACGCTTGTCCTCCGGGTTCCCCTTGACCAGGAACACTCCGTAAGCCCCATCGTCCTCGAGAAGAACGTCAACCCGACGAAGCTCATCGCGGCATTCATGGAACGCCATTGATTATTTTCCCCCATTTTGATAGTCTTCCGACCATCGCGATACAAGGGGAAAACCGTGGCCGCCACCTGTTCGAAATGCGGTTCAACGAATCCTGGGACATCCCATTTCTGCGCGGAGTGCGGGACGGCGCTCGAGCTCTCATTCAAGAGGGGCGTTTCCGTCACGAAGACGGTCCAGACGCCCATCAAGGAACTGACCATGGGCAGCCTCTTCGCCGGGAGGTACCAGGTCATCGAGGAAATCGGCAAGGGAGGCATGGGCCGGGTCTACAAGGTCCTCGACACCGAGGTCAACACCAAGGTCGCCCTGAAGCTCATCCGGGCCGAGATCTCGGAGGACCCCGAGACCGTCGAGAGGTTCCGCAACGAGCTCAAGACGGCCCGCGATATCTCCCACAAAAACGTCTGCCGGATGTACGACCTGGGGAAGGAGGCCGGGTCGTACTTCATCACCATGGAATACGTCCCCGGCGAAGACCTGAAGAGCATGATCCGGATGAGCGGCCAGCTCGGCTTGGGCACGGCCGTCGCGATCGCCCGCCAAGTCTGCGAGGGCCTGGCCGAGGCCCACAAGCGCGGCGTCGTCCACAGAGACCTGAAATCCTCGAACATCATGGTCGACCGCGAGGGGACGGCCAGGGTCATGGACTTCGGGATCGCCCGTTCGGCCAAGGTCAAGGGGATCACCGGGGCCGGCGTCATGATCGGGACTCCGGAGTACATGTCTCCGGAACAGGTCGAGGGCAAAGAGGTCGATGCGCGCTCGGACATTTACTCGCTGGGCATCATCCTCTACGAAATGGTCACGGGCCGGCTGCCGTTCGAGGGCGATACGCCGTTCAGCGTCGGCGTCAAGCAGAAGAGCGAGACGCCGCATGACCCCCGGCAACTGAATCCCCAGGTTCCGGAGGAGCTCGGCCGGCTCGTCCTCCGCTGCCTGGAGAAGGAAAAGCCCAAGAGGTTCCAGCGCTTCGAGGACGTCCTGTCCGCGCTCGAAGGCGTCGAGCGGAAGATGCCCACAACCCTGCGGGAGGCGACGCGGCATGCGAAGCCTATCACCACGAGAGAGATCACCGTCAAGTTCAGCTTGCGGTCTGTCTGGAAGCCGGCCGTCGTCGTCCTCGGCCTGGCCGCGGTCGTCTTCATCGCCTCCCGCCTTCTGACGCGCCGAGGGTTCCTGCCCTTCCCGACGGACAAGCCCTCGCTCGCCGTGATGTACTTCAAGAACAACACGGGAGACAAAAGTCTCGACCACTGGCGCCGGATGCTTTCGGACCTCCTCATCGCCGACCTGGCGCAATCCAAGCACGTCAGGGTCATGAGCGAGGACAAGCTGGCCGGCATTCTCGAGCGCCTGGATCAGCGCGACGCGGAGTCCTATTCGTCCACCGTGCTCAAGAACGTCGGAGCCATCGGCGGCGTCAAGCACATCCTGCAGGGGTCTTACGCCAAGGCCGGCGACGAGCTCCGGATCAACGTCGTGCTCCTCGAGGCCCAGACGGGGGAGCACGTCGGGTCGGAATCGGTGGCGGGGAAAGGCGAGGAAAGCATCTTCCCCATGGTCGACGAGCTGACCCGGAAGATCAAGGCGGACTTCAAACTCTCCAAAAGCGATATCGCTTCGGACATTGACAGGGAGATTGGCAAGATCACGACCGCATCCCCGCAGGCTTATGAATACTACGCCGAGGGTCGTCGATATCACAACAGCGGCGACAACCGGCGCAGCATCCAGCTCATGGAAAAAGCCCTCGAGATCGACCCTCGTTTCGCCATGGCCTACAGGTCCATGGCCATGAGCTACAACAACCTCTCACTTTATAACGAAAGAAAGAAATACCTTCAAAAAGCCCTGGAGTACTTCGAAAGACTGACGGACGAGGAGCGGTTCATGATCCAGGGGGACTTCTTCAAGGACTCCGATCTGACCTTGGACAAGGCTATCGAGTCCTACGAAAAACTCGTCGAGATCTACCCCGAGAACACCATGGCCAACCACAACCTGGCCATGATTTATTGTTACGACTTCGAAGAGTGGGACAAGGCCATCGAGAAGTATGAGGCATGCGTCAAGAGCCGGACGGAATTCGTCTACTCCTACATTCAACTGGCCGATGCCTGCCGGTCCCGGGGACTTTACGCCAAAGCGATTAAAGTGCTCGAGGACTACATCAGGAATTTTTCGGATAACGCCGAAATCCAGACTGAGTTGGCCTATACCGATATCTACCAGGGAGACTTCCGGTCCGCGCAAGCGAAGGTCGAACGGGCTATCGCCGTCGACCCTAATAATGACTATGCCTGGGTGGCCCGGGGAGACCTCGACCTCTGCCAGGGCGACTTGACGAGCGCGGAGAATATATACAAGAAGCTGATCGGGGCTAGCGAGCCGACGGCTTACGCATATGGTGTGGCTAGCCTGGGGAACCTCCGGCTTCTCGAAGGCCGGTTCCGGGAGGCGGAGGAAATATGGAAGCAGGCCCTCCGCTTTTCGGAATCTCACGGCCAACCTCAATGGATTCGCATGGCCGCAAGCGGCTTGGCCGATGTTTGTTTGAGGTCCGGCAAATTCGACGATGCGCTGAAATATGCTCAGATCGTCCAGGCAAACGGAGAAAAAGAGGAGTCCTTGTCCGATCAGCGAAACGCGCTCTATTTCAAAACCCGGGCTTTCATCGGAAAGCATGACTTGGCAGGAGCCGGGCAGGCTGCCGAGGCCCTCAAAAAAGTCATCGACCAAGGGCTCAACAAGAAAGCGATACGCTTCCACGAACACGTATTGGGCCTTCTTGCGCTCGAAAAGAAAAGCTACCCGGAGGCGTTCGTCCGTTTCGAAAAAGCGCTGTCCCTGGCGCCCAACGGCCCCTTGGCCAAGGACTCCGACCTCCTGGATTCGCTGGCCCTGGCCCATTACCGGGCGGGGAACTTGAGCAAGTCCCGAGATGTCTACCGGCAGATCGCCGCCTTGACCACCGGCCGGCTCAGTAAGGGCAACATCTTTTCCAAGAGCTTTTATATGCTGGCCCGAATTCATGAGGAGCAGGGCAAAAAGGCGGAGGCCGTCGAAAATTTCCGGAAGTTCCTCGACCTCTGGAAGGGCGCCGACCCCGGCCGAACCGAAGTCGCGGACGCGAAAACGCGCCTCGCCGCCCTAGGGCGGAATAAGACCGGATTATAAGAGGATTAGACGTCCCGGGGTTCAAGGAGCAGGCGCAGCGCCGGCCTATCAAGAGAATTCGCCGACCCGACGTTGGAACGCCGGATAATCCTAGGGCTAACGACCGGAGGCTTTGGGGACGGCGTCCGAGAGCCGGACGAGGCCGGCATGATTCCCGGCCTTTTCCATCAGCTTTTCGTCGGCGGTAATCAGAGTCAATCCTCGGATGTCGGCGAGCGCGATAAAGCAGCCGTCGTAGACGGTCATCCGGTAACGAAAGGCGAGATCGACGGCGCGGGAGAGAAGCGGCCCTTCGGCGGGGTGAAACGAAATTCCCATGTCGAGGATGGATCCGAGCGCGAGTTTCACGTCATCGGCGTTGAAGCGGGAGTTGAATCTCAGAGCGTCGGCAAGTTCAAAGAGAAGGAGGTCCGGAGCCTCCAATCGGCACCTGCCGGAGAAGGCGTCATCCCGCAGGACCAGTGCCGCCTCCGTGCCGGCCTCCTGGCTGAACCATTTGACGGCGACCGACGAGTCGATGATGTAAGCCCTCACCGGGCTTTCTCCCGCCATCTTCTGACTTCCCCCACACCGTCCCATTTCCCGCTCTTTTTTCTCAGTTTGTCCTGGAGCCGGATGGCTTGGGCGAAGGCCTCTTTGCGTTTTTCCTCTTCTTTCTTCCGTTCATGCTCGGCAAGGTATTTCTCCGTCGCTTCCCGGATGAAGCGGCTGCGGTTCTTGTTCTGTTCGCTCGCAGCGTCGTCGATCTTCTCGAGGAGGTCATCCGTGAGCGAGGCGTTGATTCTCACTTTCCCACCTCTCGTTATTCATATTTATACACACTTTTTGTACACAATGAATTGTGCCTGTCAACCCCTGGGGATTTCTCTTCCCCGAAGATGCGCGATGGAGTTGGCGTAGTACCTGAGCAGGATCATCTCGCCAGGCGCCGCCCTGATAGAACCGCCGTCCCTCAGAACAAGGTGCCGCAGGACAAGGTGCCTCAGGCCGACCTCGACCGCATAATCCACGCTCCTCCGGGGGAGATAAACCCGGGCGCCGGCTTCCCGGAGCTGTTCGATGAGTTCTTCGACTTCCGCCTTGAGCTCGGCCCCGCGGTATAGCCGCTCCGGATTCTCGACGAGCACCGTTGAGACGAGGGAGACCGGGAGGGCGGGGACGGCCCGTCCGACGGAGTCGTGGAGCTCCCCGGCCAGTCCGCGGACTTGAGAAGCTCGTACATCAGGACCGAGCGTCCTGAAGTCGATCCCCCGGGAGCGGATATAATCCCGCAGGGAGATCGGCAGGCCGAAGTGCAGGACCGCATACCCGAGCCTGTGCCAGCCGCCGCGGACCATGAGCAGGAGGGTCCGCCCGATGAAGCGCAGGGTGACGGCCTTCGCCGCGAGCCCTCTCTTTTTCTTCGCCCCCGGGACCAGGTCCAGCACCAGGCTCCTGTCCTCGAGGACGCGGTCGTAGTTGACGCCGACGGGAAC
>Ga0315294_10005018_pt1 | contig 14510 bp, 13 predicted proteins | sample YL17G13_40_MG_FD_203626 | JGI IMG/M metagenome (GOLD analysis project Ga0315294, IMG submission 203626) | Sediment microbial communities from Yellowstone Lake, YNP, Wyoming, USA - YL17G13_40 | ecosystem: Environmental > Aquatic > Freshwater > Lake > Sediment | place: USA: Wyoming | collected... | reverse complement strand
AAATTTGGTCTAAGGAGTGATTCAATATGCCCAAATTAATCAAAAAGAGATCGAGAAAGGCCGGCCTTCCACCTGGGACGCTCATTCATATTGGGGAGAAAAAAGTTGAAGAACCCCAAATTACTATCTTCGATTACGATGATCAACACGTTGAAGAGAGGGAAGTAAAAGCGATTGAGGAATGTTTTGCCTTTAAAGATAAATCCACTATCACATGGATCAATGTGGAGGGGGTTCATCAAGTTGAGACGGTCGAGAAGCTTGGTGAATGTTACGGATTCCATCCCCTTGTAATGGAGGACATTCTGAATACGGACCAGCGTCCTAAGATGGAAATCTACGGGGATTATATTTATATCGTTTTGAAAATGATGTATGGCGGTGATATAAAGCACCCGATAGAAATAGAGCAGGTAAGTTTGATCCTCGGTTCGAATTTTGTGGTCTCCTTTCAAGAAGGAAAAGAAGGAGACGTTTTTAACCCGGTGAGAGAGAGGATAAGAAATGGCAAGGGGCTGATTCGAAAAATGGGATCAGACTATCTTGCTTACTCCTTGTTGGATACGATCGTTGACCATTATTTCCTCATCCTTGAGACATTGGGGGAGAAGGCAGAGCTTCTCGAAGAAGAATTGATGACAAGCCCCACCAACAAAACACTACAGGAAATTCAAAAGTTTAGAAATGAGATAAGTTCAGTGAGGAGAGCGGTCTGGCCTTTGAGAGAGGTTACCATTGGCCTGGAGAGGAAAGAATCACCGTTGATTAAAGAAACCACGGAAATATATCTCAGAGATGTTTACGATCATACCGTCCAGGTAATGGATACCATAGAGGTCTATCGGGAAATGCTTTCCGGGATGTTGGATATTTATCTATCGAGCGTCAGTAATCGACTGAATTCGGTGATGAAAGTGCTTACGATCATTGCAACGATATTCATGCCCCTCACTTTCCTCGCTGGAATTTATGGAATGAATTTTAAATATATGCCAGAGCTGGAGTGGCGTTGGGGTTATCCCGCCGTTTGGACTATTATCGTTCTCATTGGAGTTTCGATGTTGATCTATTTCAAGAAAAAGAAATGGCTATAAAAAGGGAGAGAATTGCTAAAGCAGCGGGCAACGCATGGCCTGTTGAGGGTTTGGGGGTGCGATGGCCAGGAGAGGTCAGGGGGTAGAGCGAAAAATGCGGAAATGTGGTGGCAAGGATTTTGAGGTGATTTACTCAATCATTAATGACGCTGCACAAGCTTACAAGGGTGTCATACCTGTCGACTGTTGGAAAGAGCCTTACATGTCAAAAGACGAACTTCAACGTGAGATCGATGAGGGCGTTCTATTCTGGGGATTTGAAGAAGATGGTGAACTCGTTGGGGTGATGGGCCTTCAGCACATTCAGGATGTGGCCCTCATCAGACATTCCTACGTTCGCCCGTTGAAGCAAAACCAGGGGATCGGCAGAGAATTGTTATTATGTCTTCAAAGGCAGACGACCCGCCCAATCTTGGTTGGCACCTGGGTTGATGCTGTTTGGGCAATTCGTTTCTATGAAAAGAATGGTTTTCAATTGGTTTCACCAGAAGAGAAGGATATGCTGCTAAAAAAATACTGGTCAATTCCTGAACGGCAGATCGAGTCCTCTGTGGTCCTTGTGGACAAGAGATGGTTCGATAAACAATATGGAGATATTTATAAAAAAGTTGACCCTCTCAGCTGAAAATTTGAAGCAAGGCTTGATTTGGTTAATTAAATGGGATTCTTTGCACTAAATGAAGAAAAGAATAGGTTGCTTAAGGAAAGAATGGAAGCCCTCGGTATTCATGAGAAGGATATTGAAGAAAAATTCATACGGTCCTCAGGAAGGGGAGGGCAGAAGGTAAATAAGACATCTACATGCGTTTATCTCAAGCATATCCCGACAGGAATCGAAGTGAAATTTATGAGAGAAAGGAGTCAATCCCTCAATCGGTTTCTTGCAAGGCGTGAGCTTGTCAAAAGGATTGAGAAGTTGTCAGGACAGTTGACACCTGATGATGTTAAGATAACCAAAACAAAGCGGCAAAAGTCAAAAAGGAAAAAGAGAGCTCGGTTAAAATATGGAAGAGGATGAAGGATGGATTAAATGACTTCTCCTTATAGAAGTTTTAAAGAACTTAGGGAACGAGAAATAGAGGGGCAAGACTATCGGATCAGGATTGATCTTAAGGAGGGGCATGTGCTTGTAATGGCACCTCACGGTGGAAAGATCGAACCAGGGACAGCAGAGATTGCCGAAGCGATTGCGGATAATGATTACTCCTTTTACAGCTTCGAAGGCTTAAAGGCAAATGGGAATGGCGTGCTTCATATTGAAAGCCACCTTTTTGATGAGCCCTGCGCATTACAAGCTGTTGAAAAGGCTGACATCGTGATAACCATCCATGGGCAAATCGATCAGAAAGATGCATTTGTTATGATTGGAGGTCTTAATGATGGCTTGGGCTCAGAAATTAAACGCCAGTTAGAAGCAAATGGTTTTCAGACTCGACCTCCGGCAAAAGGTCTTGAGGGACTTGATCCAATGAATATCTGCAACCGGGGGAGGTCGAGGTGTGGTGTTCAATTAGAGATCAGTCGAAAGATACGGGATTCTCTCAGAACAAATAGAAATCAACTTCACTCTTTTGCCGGTACTATTAGAAGAGCGATCCAGCTCTATTTAGCCAGTGGTTGATATCATAAAAGTTGGACTTATAGATGACAATGGAGAAACGGTATAGGGCAATCATCTTTTTGCTCATTGCGGCGACCCTCTGGAGCTCAGGAGGGCTGCTTATAAAACTTGTGTCCTGGAATCCAGTTGCAATTGCAGGTTTACGCAGTCTTATCGCGGTTCTCATCTTATTGGTCTTCTTTCGGCATTCCCGCTTATCCTGGTCTTTTTACCAAATTGGTGGAGCTGTTGCTTATGCAGTCACCGTCATCTTGTTTGTTGTGGCGACCAAGCTGACCACCGCAGCCAATGCTATCCTGCTTCAGTATACCGCACCTGTTTATGTTGCCTTGCTGGGTGCCTGGTTTTTGGGAGAAAGTACCCAATGGTTCGACTGGACCATCATCTTTGTGGTCATTGGTGGAATGGTTCTCTTCTTCTTAGACCACCTGACCGCTGGAAATCTATTAGGAAATGGTTTTGCCATTTTAAGTGGTTTAAGCTTTTCCTTTCTTATTCTCTTTCTGCGCAAACAGAAAAACGAATCTCCTTTGGGATCGGTTATTCTCGGAAATCTTCTTACAGGGCTGATCGGATTGCCTTTTATGTTTGAGTCGATGCCCAGTCCAATGAGTTGGGTTGGATTAATCCTTTTGGGGGTGGTTCAGCTTGGACTTTCATATGTTCTCTATTCCGAGGCAATCAAACATGTCACCGCTCTCGAAGCGGTATTGATTCCCGGTATCGAACCCATCCTGAATCCAATATGGGTCTTTCTGATACTGGGAGAAGTCCCCGGGAAATGGGCATTGGCGGGTGGGTTTATTGTCTTCATATCGGTTACAGCCCGCTGTATGATTGCATCCTTGAGAAAGGATTATTTTCCTTAAGAGGAGATTTCTGAAAGACCCCAGAAATCTCTGATTACACCGATTGCGGAACGATTACGCAGATTAGAAATACATAGAAAATAAAGAAAAATCCGTGTCATCGTTTTTTGAAATCTGTGCAATCAAGAGAGCTCAAAATATTTTTTCAGAGCTCTCAAGAGGTTCTTTTGACAAAAGAGAAGTTACCGGTCACGTCTGCCATTCGTTTTTTAAGGGAACATCAGGTAGACTTCATCGAGCGTCCTTATAAATATGAGGAACATGGTGGTACTGAGATAGCTGCTAAAGAATTGGGTGTGGATGAACACCTGGCGATAAAGACACTCGTCATGGAAGATGATCAGAAGGCACCGTTCATCATATTGATGCACGGAGACAAACAGGTGTCAACCAAGGAATTGGCCAGAACGATTGGGGTCAAATCGGTCAATCCCTGCACCCCTGAAGTCGTATTGAAGCATACAGGCTATATGGTGGGAGGAATCTCTCCATTTGGAACGAAGAAGGTTCTTCCGGTTTATGTTGAGGAAACGATTCTCAGCCTTCCCAGAATATTCATCAATGCAGGCAGAAGAGGACTGTTGGCCGAAATGTCGCCATCGGATCTGATTAGAATCCTGAATCCCATAGCCGTCCGAGTTGCCCGATGAAAAGCCTTATTTGGGGAAATGAGATGCTGAAACAAGTTCAGCATGACAGAGAACATCCCGAGAGGATTCTGCTTGAGACAGATTCACCGGTAAGCTATCAAGGAAAGGTGGCGAAACCAAAGGATGTACGGATCTCTTTGAGAGAAGTAGCTCGGCTCAAAGGGGTGGATTTGACGGTCGTTGCAGAGCAAACGACCGCAAACGCCTCTTTATTATTTCAGATTGCTCTTGATCTCTGAGACAAGCGGCATGTGTGAATATCTCCATCATCATGTCATTCCTGCGCCTGCCTGCCGGTAGGCAGGGAAGCAGGAATCCAGAAGAAGTTGTAAATTGAAAGACATCTGGATACCCGCCTTCGCTGGTATGACAAGCTTGGGTCTGGAGCCATCCTAAGGTCTACTTCATCATTCGGATTACACCTTCCCGGTTATTCGAAAAGAGGAAGGAAGTATGTTAGCTTTAAAGGACTGCTAAATTGCGGTTTGCAGAACCGATGAACAAGCATATTCAGGAGGAAAATGATGAAAAAGAGACTTCTGGTTATCGGAGGAGTGGCCGCCGGGCCGAAAGCAGCGGCCAAGGCGAGGCGGTGTGATCCAGAGATGGAAATCATTGTCTATCAAGAGGAAGCGGAGATTTCCTATGCAGGGTGTGGGCTTCCCTATTATATCAGTGGCGTTGTTAAAGAGAGGAGTGAATTGCTCTCTCGGACAGCCGGCCAGTTTGCCATGGACGGAATCCGAATCCAGAAACACCGCAGGATCGAAGAGATTGATATTGCAAAGCGGACCCTATCAGGTCGGAATCTCGAATCGGGCGAGATTTTTACAGATCGTTTCGATCGATTGGTCCTTGCCACGGGAGCCCAGCCTATACGTCCGAAAATCGAAGGCCTTGGATTGAAAAATGTCTTTTACCTTCGTTCCATCTTCGATGCAGATAGCATTGTTGAACATATTCGATCAGAAGATATCCGAAATGTGGTCATTGCAGGAGGGGGCTATATCGGGCTTGAAATGGCTGAATCCCTTCTCCAGTTGGGTAAGAAAGTGACGATCATTGAGCTGGCCCCTCAAATTCTAACACTCTTTGATGAAGACTTCGCAGGAATCCTGCGCCAATATCTGGAGAAGAAAGGGGTAAAGATCTTCACATCTGAAGGAATCAAGGCCCTGAAAGGAAAGGATGGGGCTGTTACCCATGTTCAGACGCATTCTCACGAAATAGAGGCGGATGCGGTTCTGATTAGTCTCGGAATCCGACCTCAAATAGAATTGGCGAAGCAAGCAGGGCTGAAGATAGGAGAAACCGGGGCAATCTGGGTCAATGAGAGGATGGAGACGAGTGTCGAAGGGATCTATGCAGCTGGCGATTGCGCAGAAACGACCCATCTCGTCACGGGAAATAGAACATGGATCCCTCTGGGCTCCACTGCAAACAAACAGGGAAGGGTCGTCGGCGCAAATGTCTGCGGAGGAAATGCAATCTTTCCAGGAGTGATGGGAACGGTAGTCTTTAAAACCTTCGATTTCAATGTAGCCAAAACAGGATTGAGTATGAAGGAAGCAGAGAAGGAGGCATTTCACCCCATTCAAGCCATTGTCAGGGGATTTGATCGAGCTCACTACTATCCAGGACGAAAGGAATCGACTTTGAAGGTGGTCGCAGAAAAAGAGACAGGTCGTATTCTTGGAGGTCAAGCGATAGGGGAGGGGCCTTCAGACAAATTCATTGATATCCTCGCCATGGCCTTGCATGCCAAAATGAGCTGTCAGGAATTGGCATCCGTAGATCTTGCCTATGCACCACCGTTCAGCCCTGTGCTCTCTCCAGTGATCGTTGCAGCCAATGTGCTTTTGAACAAATTGGAGGGGAGGGTAAGAGGTATTCAAGCCTCTGAGGTGAAAGAGAAGTTAGAGACCTCAAAAGAGACCTTCCAAGTATTGGATGTCAGGGAAAAAGATGAGGTGGAGAAAAAACGGATCCCCGGGTCTGTCTGGATTCCTTTGGGAGAATTGAAAAAACGTGTCCACGAACTCGACAAGAGCAAGGAGATTGTAGTCCACTGTGAATCAGGGCTACGTTCTTATAAAGCTTGTCTCAGACTCCAACACGAAGGTTTGAAGAATGTGAGGAATGTCGACGGGGGAATGCTTTGTTGGTGTTATGACATGGAGTTATCAAAAACTTACTAAGGAATCCATAATTGAGAAGACATATTCTTCCGAAAATCTCCCCTAACCCCTCTTTGCCTGTCCAAAGACAGGAAAAGGATACCAAAGAGGGGAATTCCTCCCTTTTGTCTCCGACCCAGAGCGGTCTCTGACCCAGAGGGTAAAGGGAGGTAAGGAGGGATTTAGTCTCCGGTGTCTATATAATTATGGACTGACTAGTAACTATACCCGGTACACTTTACACAGAAATGACCTCCAGGATTCAGAACCAGTGTGTGGGTCGCAAGGCATACCGCCAGTCAAGAGGTTCACGTTAGATTCTTTAAATCCGTATTCCGGCGGGTCTTTTTCCGGGAACCACCATCCATGTTGGGCATGGACAACACCGGGATGTATTCCCTCAGTCAGTCGTGCCCTCTGTTTGATCTTTCCCCTGGGACTTTCGATCCAGACCCAGTCACCTTCTCCTATTCCTAAGCTCTTGGCAGTCGACGGATTGATCTCCACCAGAGGATCTGGATTAAGCTTGCGCAGGGATTCAATCTGTCTGCCCTCAGAATGGAAGAAGGCTTCAATTCTACCGCCGGTAGTGATGATCAGTGGGTAGCTCCTAAATAGTTCGGGTGTTGAGTAGGGGCTTTCCGGTGGCTCAACAAAGTAGGGCAGGGGGTCATAGCTCATTGATTCAAGAGTAGAGCAGCGTAGTTCAACCTTTTTAGAAGGCGTGTCAAATCCCTCTTTTTCATATTTTCGGTATCGCATCTGACCTTTGATTATCCCCAGTTCCTTGAATTCATCGAAAGTGACGCCAGAATCCTTCAGCACCCAGTCGCAATATTCTCTAACATTCCTCCACGGGAAGCCATCCTCAAGACCCATCCGATGGGCCAGCTCGATGAATATCTGTTTATCGTCCCGGCATTCGCCAATTGTGGCTACTTTTTGCCTTACCAGAACACACCAGGCAAAATGCATATCAGCAACATCATCCGTTTCAAGCCAGCTGGCTGCGGGCAGGACGATGTCTGCCATCTGAGCGGTGGGAGTCATAAATAAATCGACAGCAGCGATAAAATCGATCTTCCTTAACGCCTCGATCATCTTCAGTGGATTACTATGGCTGACCAGCGTATTACTGCCCATAATGAAGAATGCCTTTATGGGATAGGGTTTCCCAGAGAGAATGGCATCAATGAAACGGTGAGGGTGGACTTGGTCAATGACTTTGTACTCGCCAGATCCAATCCTCTTTGCCCGTATCTCAGAGGGGATTTTCTTAGGTGACATGATACGAGGATTATATCGAGGAACCTGGTTGAAAACATTGGCCGGTGGAACCCAAAACACATCGCCGCCGGGTACGTCTAAGTTACCGGTAATAGCCGATAGAAGCAGGATAGCCCGGATCGTCTGAAAGCTATTTATATTCTGGTCCACAGAGACGCCCCATTGGATGCATGCTGGTTTTGTGGTAGCGTAAAGACGAGCTGCTGCTCGTATCGTTTCTGCCGGAACCCAAGTAATCTCCTCAACTCTCTCCGGGGGATAGCTTTCTACTCTATTAGCAAGCTCGTCAAAACCAACAGTCCATTTGCTGACGAAGTCCTTATCGTATAGCCTTTCCTTTATGATTGTGTTCAGCATTCCCAAAGCAAGCGCATCATCTGTACCAGGGCGAATTTGCATCCAGTGGTCAGCTTTGGAAGCTATTCCAGTTCTTCTGGGGTCAACCACTATTAGTTTAGCTCCCCGTTTTATGGTTTTGGTAAGCTGATAACCACACATGCCGTCGGAAGCACCCGATTCTGTGATATTGCAGCCCCAGACCAGAACACATCCAGGATACATACCGCCAAAGCCATAATAGTCACAAACAGGAAGTGTGCCGCATGTCATATGAGAAGCCATTATCCTTGGCAAGTAGCAGATGTGACCAGGACCAAAGATATTAACAACTCCCAAGCTGTTAAAAAACCTTGCGAAGAAGATGGTGTATGGCCTCCCGGTTCCTTGCGTAGCAGCTATAGCCTCTGCCCCAAATTCACGCTTAATCTTGAGGAACTCACCCGCAATAGTATCCAGCGCTTCGTCCCAACTGATTCTCTTCCATCTATCCTCTCCCCTCGCTCCCACCCTTTTGAGGGGGTATTTGAGGCGCTCGGGGTGGTAAAGGAACTCCACCGACGCCTTGCCCTTGGCACAGATGTATCCATTTGAAGTGGGGCAGTCGGGGTCTCCGGTTACCTTGACTACTTTCCCATCTCTCATATGTACCAGCACACCGCATACTCCATGACACATCCTACATGTAGACTTGACCACCCTTTGGGTCTCACTTATCACGATTCAGAACCTCCTCCAGGCTCTCTTTACTGATGATAAATAATTATATTACCCAGTAGATATCGTAGCCCACTTGTATCTTATTGCTGATGTAAAAACAGCTTCGACATGCTTATATTCACCTTACTCTCCGCTTCAGTAGAAAAATATATAGATGGTAGTCCTTTGTCAAGGAAACTCAAATTGGCTGGCCCCAATTCTAGACCCCATTAGATTTCGGAATTTGAGATTTACTAGTCAGTCCATAATTGTATAGACACTCGCCTTGCTTTGTCATTCCTGGCTTGACCAGGAATCCAGGGTTTCCTGTGAAAACAGGAACCCAGTTTTATACGTTTCTGGTTCCCTGCCTACGCAGGGACGGAGCCTGGATTCCCGCCTTCGCGGGAATGACGCTATGTCTTGTCAATTATGGACTCCTTAGTAATTCCCCAATCCACAATCCGAAATCCGCAATTTCTTAACGTACTTCCGGAATGATGTTACCTCCTGACGGGAAGATGGCTACATCCGCCTTTGGTATCTTTTCAGAGACCCGATCGATCGCCTCCTGAAGAGTAGAAGAATAAGAAAATTTCATCATCTTCACTTGTTCCGGTGAAAGCCCTTCGGTCACATGAACGACAGTAAATTTTTCGGCCAGTTCTTTAAAGTAAACGATCTGCATGATGTATGAAATTCCGAAAGACTTGAGATGGTCTGGGATGCTGCCTTCAATCAACCGGCGATGGAAATCACCGGCACTTTCAGAACTTCCCATCTCCCTGATCAAAGGCATGATCGGACCTGCTTCTTTCTGGGGGGCAACCCAGATAATGGCTCCTCCGGATCGTGTGCAGAACCCTGCCATAGTTAAAGCCTTTGTCGCCTGGACTCCCACTTCCAAAGGAAAGGCCGATGTAATGGTCACATCAGCCAGTTTCGGCAGAGGAATCGTGTAGAGAGAGGTTGAATAACTGGAGGCTTCTCTGTGTTCTGCTATTGGATCTCCTGCAAAGGCCTTGATGACTTCCTTTTTGTCGTTGATGATGAAATCGAGTTTAAAAGCCAGTCTTGAGAGACGCCCTGCATCTACAATTTCCTCATAAAAAGAATTTCCATCGAGAAGATTTACCTTGCTATTTCGGTGGCGCATCCAGGTGAAATGATGACTAGCTACAGAGCGATAAGAGCATACCCCTGGCATGATAATTTTATACCCCCCTCCGAATCCGGCGGTAGGGTGGGGCATGCATTCTCCGACACCGATGATCAGATCAGAGAATGCAACGCGTGGGTTAATCTCCACCAATGTTCCCCGATGGGTTCTCCCGATGATAACATTATCAGAGGCATGAGGATCATGAGGAAAGATTTGGCCCTGCAAACGAGAAAAAACTTCCTCCCCTACTTTCTTTTTTAATTGCTCCAATGTGGGAATAGGATGTGTGCCTAAAGAACAGATTCCACTGATCCGATTGTCTGGGATGCCGGCGCGATTAAGCCGATTCAGAATCTCGGGCAATGCCAGATGAACCGGCGTTGGACGCTGAAGATCATCGAATAACAGAGCAACCTCCATTCCCGGACGCGCCAACTCTTCAATTTTAGGTGATCCGATGGGATGATCTAAGGCACGTCTGAGTTCCTGGAGAGGATCTGCGACTCCAGCGATTGGAGGCTTGTCCTGATTCGAAATTAAATTCCATCCCTTCGGGATAGCGAAATCTACCTTTCTTTTTTCATAATTGATGTAGTGGTTCATCTCTATGCCTCAAATGGATTCGTTCGTTGTGGATATTTCTTACGATATTTCAGCAACAATTTCAACGGTTTTTAGAAGGCTTTTATGGTTGAAAGAATAGTAACATATGTTAAGATACGGGATACAGAACATTGAGCAAGGGTGATTGATGATTGAGATCAAATTTAAGGGTCGTGGCGGACAAGGAGCGGTAGTCGCTTCGGAAATCTTAGGAAGGGCGTTTTTCTTAGAAGGGAAATACCCCCAATGCTTTTCACTCTTTGGGGGAGAACGCCGTGGTGCTCCAGTCGTTGGATTTTTGCGTGTCGATGATGAACCCATTCTTTTGAAATGTCAGATAAAGCACCCGGATCAGATGATTATTTTTGACCTGTCTTTGACAGATGAAAAAGAAATATTTCAGGAACTCAAGCCAAATGGATTGATCCTGATCAACTCGAATAAAGAAGTCGATTTTTTTAAGAATTTGAGAAGATTTAAAATTGGTCTGATCGACGCTGGTCTGATTGCCAGAAATGTGGGTTTGGGAGGGACCTTTAATATGGCCATGCTGGGTGCCTATATCCGTTTGACCAATCTGGTCGAGATGGAGACATTAATCGAAGCGGTGAGGAAAGTGGTGCCTGCGAAAATAGAACAAAATATTGAGGCTGTCAAAGAGGCTTACGAACAGGCGAAGGTGTTTGAGATAGAGGGATAAACCCTGTTGTTGCATTAAGATCCGGTTTATTTCCTTTTGATGATACCTTTTAAAAGTCACCCTGTGGGGTACAAAGAATCCCATATTCGGCTGTCGACAAAGAGATTGAGACCTCAAAAAATTGGGGATTGTTTTATTTATTACTCCACGGGGTCCGCCCCTCAATTGGCAAAGGTCTTATGATTGCGAACGCAGAATTTAATGCAACAACAGGGTAAACCGAACATGGAAAATAAGTATGGTTTTTCGTCCCGGCAGCAGGGGGCTACGACCTTTGGCCGTGGAGGAATGCGCGATCGTGTGGCCGGGATGTCGCCCCACATGGACGACGGACAGGGAACCACGGGCTTTGCCTGTGGGGCTCCATCTGAGCTCGTCATTCCCATCTCTTATGGTAGCTCCGAGGTTATTGATACTGGAAAATGGGGTTTCGAAAAACCTGAAACGGCGTTCCTGACGGCCCCCTGTCAGGAGGCCTGTCCAGCGGGAAATCCTATCGCTCAGTTTCTCTATATGGCAAGCGAGGGGAGAATCAGAGAGGCCCTTGAGACCATATTGAAAGAAAACCCTTTTCCGGGAGTTTGTGGAAGGGTTTGCTTTCATCCATGCGAGATTGGCTGCAACCGAGGTCAATACGATGAACCCGTGTCCATTAATGCAATGGAACGGTATGTGTTTGACTCCACCACCAATCAATTGTCGGACCTTCCTGCTTTTCCCAGTATGGATTCAAAGCGGGTGGCTGTCGTTGGGTCAGGCCCGGCAGGCCTTTCGGCCGCCTATTTTCTCGGGCTCTTAGGCCACAAGGTCACCCTTTTTGAGGCGAAAGAGGAATTGGGTGGCGTCATGCGCTGGGGTATCCCCGAATATCGTCTTCCCAAGTCTGTGTTGAAGAAAGAGATCAAGAGGATACTTCGCCTTTCTATTGATGTAAGGACCGGCGTAACGGTAGGAAAGGATTTCCCTTTGGAGGAACTGAATCGGTTCGAAGCCGTTTTTCTCTCTCCTGGGGCTGGACTGAGTTTACCCCTTGACATCGAAGGAGAGGATTTGAAGAAGGTCTGGAAGGGAGGAGACTTTTTAGAACGAATCAACTCCGGAGATAAAATCAGAATGGGGAAGGAGATCATTGTGGTTGGCGGGGGCAATACTGCCATGGATGTTGCCCGCTCGGCATTGCGTCTCGGTTCCAGGGTGACCGTTGCCTATCGTAGAACCAGGGCGGAAATGCCCGCCATTAAGGATGAGATCCGGGAGGCGGAGGAAGAAGGTGCAAGATTTGAGTTCCTGATCCAGCCCGTGAAAGTGACACTGCTCAAAAGCAAAAAGATCAGGATAAAATTTCAACGCATGAGGCTGAGAGGGACGGATCAGAGGAACCGACGAAAAGCCATCCCCATCAAAGGAGATTTTGTTACCCTGGAGGCTGATGGTCTTATCACGGCTGTGGGTGAAGGGGTGGATCTTTTCTGGATTCCTGAGGGTCTGGTCGAGAAGGGCCTTATTAAAGTTGGATCTTCCCTCGCCTCGGGCACGAACAAGATCTTTGCCGGTGGTGATGCCGTTGATCAGCCTCGGACCATTGTCACTGCCATTGCTGCGGGGAAAAAGGGGGCTATCTCTATCGATCTGTCTCTCAGAGGAGGTACCGACGACGACGTTTTTTCTAAGATTCGAGTCGGAAATAAAGGCGCTCTCTCGATGGAGGCCTATCTTTCGGGGAGGGATGGAGGGAACTGGTCGGAACCAAAAGATATAATCTCCTATCCACAACTCAATACCTTTTTTTTCGAACACAGTAAAAGGATCGAAATGCGTAAACTGGATCGCAATAAAGCATTGAAAGGTTTTTCAGAGGTCAACTCTGGTTTCACTTCCGAGGAGGCAAATCTTTCGGCTTCAAGGTGTTTTTCATGCGGGACGTGTAATTATTGTTACAATTGTTATTTCTTTTGCCCTGAAGGGGTGATTTCACTCGATCCTCTCCACCAGACAAAAACCGTTGACCTCGATCACTGCAAAGGGTGTGGAACCTGTGCAAAGGTCTGTCCGAGATATGTAGTACTCATGAAGGAACTGTCATGAAAGAATTTATGACTGGCAACCATGCAGTGGCTCGTGCTGTTAGACTGTGTCGGACCCCGTTGATTGCTGCTTATCCTATCACCCCCCAAACACCGATCTACGAAAAACTCTCCGAATGGGAGGCATCGGGTGAACTGAAAGGGATCATGATGCGGACAGAGTCCGAGCATTCAGCCATGGCGTCCTGTATAGCTGCTTCCTTGACTGGGGTCAGGACTTTTACCGCGACATCATCCCAGGGCATTGCCCTCATGCATGAGATGCTTCATTTTGCTGCTGGATGTCGGGCTCCGGTCGTCATGGCCAATGTCAATCGACTATTGGCTGCGCCATGGGGGTTTTGGGCTGACCAGTTGGATAGCCTTTCCCAGAGAGATACCGGGTGGATTCAATTTTATTGCGAAAATGGCCAGGAGTCTCTCGATACTGTCATCCAGGCTTATAAAATAGCAGAACAGGTTTACCTTCCGGCAATGCTCTCTCTGGAGGCTTTCTTCGTCTCCCACTTCATGGAGCCTGTGGATATTCCAGACCAGGAACAAGTTGATCGTTTTCTTCCACCTCTTGACCTTCCACACCGATTCGATATCGATAAACCCGGTTATCTCGTTCCTGTGGTTCCCCCGGAGTTATATCGGAAGTATAAGCATATGGCCCAGACTTCCATGAATTCAGTTAAAGAAATTGCTATCCGAGTCGATAATGAATTTAGAGAAGAGTTTGGAAGAGGATACGGGATTATCGAGCCAGTCATGTTGGAAGATGCTGAGATCGTGATCGTGACAGCCGGATCGATCACGTCTACGGCGAGGATGGCCATCAAAGCCCTTCAAGAAAAAGGATACCGAGTCGGATTACTTAAATTACGCCTTTTCAGACCTTTCCCAGTGGAAGCAATTCAACAAGCACTTATAGGAAAGAAAAAGATTGGTGTCATTGATCGAAACATATCTCTCGGGGGCGGAGGGATTTTTTGCCAGGAATTAAGGGCGGCTCTGGTTCATTCTCCTGATCATCCTCTTATTTTCAGCTATATTGCTGGGATCGGAGGGACAGATGTAAATCCTGAGGTTATCGAAAAAATTGCCCTTGATGTGATGGAAAAAACAGAACCCATTGATACACCGATCTGGATCATGGAAGATCCCTAAATTTAAGATTGCGGATTGCAGATTTCGTTGGTTTATATGGTTTCTTTCGTTTCTTTTGTTTGTTTGGTTAACCAGA
>Ga0315294_10005017_pt1 | contig 14510 bp, 23 predicted proteins | sample YL17G13_40_MG_FD_203626 | JGI IMG/M metagenome (GOLD analysis project Ga0315294, IMG submission 203626) | Sediment microbial communities from Yellowstone Lake, YNP, Wyoming, USA - YL17G13_40 | ecosystem: Environmental > Aquatic > Freshwater > Lake > Sediment | place: USA: Wyoming | collected... | reverse complement strand
GGGATCCGCGTAGGTACGAAAAGGTGGATTCCAAAAGACAGAGGCAGGGCTCATCCCATTCGCAAGAAAGCCTGCCATATACGGGTTACAGTAACGCAATTATAGGTAAATAGCAGAAAAGTAATACGAGATACGAGATTATGGGCCAGAAAGTTTCGCCAATAGGTTTTAGAACAGGAATAACAATTGGTTGGCAGAGCACATGGTTTGCTCCGAAGGCCAGTTACGGTGAATTTCTTGTTGAGGATCAAAAGATTCGTCGGTATGTCGACAAAAGATTTAACCGTAGTATGCCTAAAGGAGCAGTGGCGAAAACCGAAATAATCCGGACACGTAACGAAGTAAAAGTAACGTTGCATAGTGCCAGGCCCGGCGTAGTCATCGGCCCAAGGGGTGGTGAAGTCGATAAATTGCGGGAAGAGCTTGAAGAGTTAACCGGTCGACAGATAAGCGTCAATGTTATCGAGATAAAGGAGCCGGACCTTAATGCTGCTTTGGTGGCTGAAGCAATTGCCGAGCAATTAGGTAAGCGAGCTTCATTCAGGCGCACGATGAAGCAGTATTGCGAGTCGGCAATGAATGCCGGCGCTAAAGGAGTCAAGGTTATTTGTTCAGGCCGGCTGGCAGGGTCGGAAATGGCCAGGAAGGAAACGCAGAAGCTTGGCAGTATTCCATTACATACGCTGGATGCCAACGTAGATTACGCCGTGGCAACAGCGAGAACGACATACGGAGCCATTGGTGTTAAAACCTGGATTTATAAAGGTAAATTCGGCGAAGAGATCTCGCCAAGCCATTACCATCGTCAGCGTCGTACACCGAGACGTGTTGGCCCGGCGATGAGAGACAGAGGCAGTGCTAAAGGTGCACCGAAACAGGAAAACAATGTTTCCGCCGAACCTCAAGTAGCTGCGCCGCCGGCAGAGCCTGATAAAGGCGAATCAAATAATACAAATGTAAGTTGAGAACGAGCAATTTCACGAAAGAAAGTGCTTTTCATAAGTATAGTTTTTACAAAGGTCTAAAAAATGGCAATGATGCCGAAAAGAGTTAAATACCGTAAAAGCCAACGCGGCATAATGAAAGGTAATGCTTCAAGGTGTAACTTTGTGGCGTTCGGCGAATACGGCTTGCAGGCATTGGAAACAAGTTGGATAACCGCACGGAACATCGAAGCAGGCCGAGTCGCAGCAACTCACTTTTTGCATCGTGAAGGCAAAGTCTATATCAGAGTGTTTCCGCATAAACCGGTAAGTTCCAAGCCGTTGGAAACGCGAATGGGCAAGGGCAAGGGTGAGCCTGAGTTTTGGGTCGCAAGAGTAAGACCCGGACAAGTCTGCTTTGAGATCGGCGGTGTAAGCGAAGATGTGGCGAAGCAGGCGCTTGTCAGGGTTGCTCATAAAATGCCGATCAAATGCAGGTTTGTTAAGCGAAGGCATTCATTGTAAAAGGGAACCTTGAGATGAAAGCGAAGTATTACCGAGAGATGGGCCCGGATGAGCTTGAAGGCAAATTGGAAGAGTGCGAAAGGCATTTGTTTGATTTGCGCTCGCAGGCGGTAACGGAAAAACTGGAGAATTCCAAGGCCATAACTAATATCAAACGCGATATTGCCAGGATTAAAACAATAATGCGACAAAACGAGTTGTAGTTTGTCCGTAGGTAACGGTTAACCGGAAAATCAAAAATGCAGGATCGGAAATTAAAGACTTTGACTGGTGTAGTGATAAGCAGCAGCGGCAACAAAAGCGTTAAGGTTGCCCTTGATTACAAGGTTAAACACCCGAAATATGGTAAATATATAAAACGCAGGACTAAAATCGGCGTTCATGATGAACATAATCAGAGCGGCGTTGGTGACGTCATTGAAATTGCTGAATGCAGGCCTATCAGCAAAACCAAGAGCTGGCGTCTTGTGAAAGTTGTAAAAAAAGCAGGCCAGGTGTGATTAGAGATACGAGACGATGATTCAGCAGGAGACAATGTTGGATATAGCCGACAACTCCGGTGTCAAGTCGGCGTTGTGTATAAGAGTTCTTGGCAAAAGTGGGGCTCGTGGTAAGTTTACCCGATCTGTTGCCGGTGTCGGAGATATTGTTTGCGTTGCGATAAAAAAATCGTTGCCGAGCTGCCAGTTGGACGACAAGAAAGTGCATAAGTGTGTTATCATTCGCACAAAGAGCCCTATAAAACGCCCTGACGGCAGCTATGTGAGGTTCGACAGCAATGCTGCAGTTATGGTTGACGGGGAAGGTAATCCTATAGGGACCAGAATATTTGGTGCGGTGGCCCGTGAGCTGCGCGAAAAAAACTATATGAAAATTATCTCACTGGCGAGCGAAGTAGTCTAAATGTATGAAGTATCTCGTGAATCGCTAAGAGAGATACGAAATAAGAGATACGATTTTATGGCTTTACATATAAAAAAAGGTGATATCGTAGAGATTATAACTGGTGACCATAAAGGTGCTACCGGCAGGGTTTTGCGTGTGATACGTGATAAGAACAGGGTTGTGGTTCAGGGTCACAATATAGCAAAAAAGCACGTTCGGCCTTCTCGTAAGAATCCACAGGGAGGCCGGATCAATGTTGAACAACCGATCCATATAAGTAATGTATTGCCGGTAAATCCGAAAAATTCAAAAGGTAGCAGAGTCCGTTTTAAGGTGGATAAGGATGGTGGCAAAAAACGCCTTGCCTCTGACGGCTCCGAAATTGGCATTGTTCGAAGAACGAAATAAGCTGATTATTAGCAGCTATTTAACTATTTAATACGGTTGCAAGATACAAGATGGCACGTTTGAAAGATTTATATAAGTCAAAGGTAGTTCCGGAATTAACCAAAGAATTTGGCTACAAAAATTCTATGGCTGTTCCGAGAATGGAAAAGATCATTCTCTCGATGGGTATAGGCAAAGCGACGCAGGACAAGAAATTCCTGGAATCGGCTAAAAAGGACCTGATGATGATTGTCGGCCAGATGCCTGTTGTTTGTAAGGCCAAGAAAAGCGTTTCGAACTTTAAGGTCAGGGAAGGTACAGAAACCGGCTTAAAAGTTACTGTTCGCGGCTTGAGAATGTACGAATTCATGGATAGACTCATTAGCCTTGCAATACCGCGGGTAAGAGACTTTCGAGGCCTTAACGCTAATAGTTTCGACGGCAGAGGCAATTACTCGATGGGACTTAGCGAACAGAGCGTTTTTCCTGAAATCAACGTGGCCAAATTAGAGTATCAGCAGGGCATGAATATAACGTTTGTAACGACGGCCAAGACCAACGATGAAGCAAGAAAACTGCTTGAGTTGTTTGGTATGCCGTTTAAAAGGCCTGAATCGTAAGACGCCGGATAATAAGAGAAATTGGAGCCTGTGAATGTCAACTAAAGCACTGGAAAACAAGGCAGGAAAAAAACAAAAATTTCGTGTCAGGCAATATACACGCTGTCAGCTTTGCGGCAGATCCAGAGCCGTATATCGCAAATTTAAGATATGCCGCATTTGTTTTAGAACGTTGGCTAACGAAGGAAAAATACCTGGAGTTCAGAAAGCCAGTTGGTAAATTACGTAATATAACTGTCAATTGTAATTCTAAAATGACATATGATATACGAGATTTGAAATTATGAGTTTAAGTGATCCCATAGCCGATATGCTGACGAGGATTCGCAACGCTGTGCGAGTAAACAAAGAGCAGGTTAATGTTAAGGCGTCAAATATCTGTGAAGGCATAGCAGCGGTGTTGAAAAAGGAAGGTTATATCTCGGATTATGACCGGATCGATGATGGCAATCAGGGAATGCTGAGGATTAAGCTAAAGTATGACCAGGAAGGTCATCCGATTATTAACGAGATAATAAGAGCAAGTAAACCCGGCCGTAGAATATATTGCCCCGTAGAAAAACTACCGCGAGTTTTAGCCGGCATGGGTATCGCAATCGTTTCGACAAGTGAAGGTGTAATGAGTGATATAAACTGCCGCCAGAAGAATGTCGGTGGCGAAATACTTTGTACGGTTAGCTAATGAGTCGTATCGGAAAAAAACCTATTGTTATCCCAGATGGCGTCAAGGTCGAGAAAAAAGGCCTTTGTATCAAGGTCTCAGGTTTGCTTGGAGACATTCAGATGGATTGCCATCCGCGGATAAAAGTAAAAATTGACGATTCTGATGGGAAGATATTCGTTGAAAACGAAAAACCACGGGATCACATGAACAGGCAGTTGCACGGTACAATGCGAGCCTTGATTGCCAACATGATTACCGGTGTCAGTAAAGGTTATGAAAAGAAAATGGAAATTTACGGCACCGGCTATAATGTCAAAGAACAGGGTCAAAAACTGCTTTTTCAAGTTGGTTTTTGCCGTCCTGTTGAGCGGGTAATACCGAAGGGCATCAAGGTCAACATTGACGTCGGCGCAACCAGGGGCAATGATGTCCCTGCGAAGTTTACGCTTTCGGCAATAGACAAATGTCTGCTTGGGCAGTTCGCTGCAGATATACGAAAGATAAGACCGCCTGAACCCTACAAAGGAAAGGGCATACGTTATGCCGATGAGCACGTACGACGTAAGGTCGGCAAAGCATTTGCTTCGGGAACAGCATAAGAACAGTAAGCAATAGGGATTAAAAATTGAAAGCTGTTAAAATAAAAAAAGCGGCGATGAGGCGTAAATATCACGTGAGAAAAAAGGTCTTTGGAACACCGGAGAGGCCACGGTTGTCGGTATTTCGGTCGAACAGACATATTTACACCCAAATTATTGATGATACCGCAGGTGCGACACTTGCTTCGGCAAGTACAAGGACAAAAGTGCAACGGGACCAGTTAACCAATGCCGGCAATATAAAAGCCGCTGAAATAGTAGGCGAGGCGATCGCAAAACAAGCCCTCAGCGTTGGCATTAAGTGTGTTTGCTTCGATAGAAATCGATATAAATTCCATGGCAGAGTTAAGGCTCTTGCCACATCGGCGAGGAAAGCCGGGCTGGTCTTTTAAGAAAAGATAAACGATAAAGCTTGGAGAATAAATTGGCAGTAGAACCTCTTAAACTATCGGAACAGGAAGAAAAGCCGCTGGAAGATACGGTTGTAAAAATATATCGCTGTTCCAAAGTGGTAAAAGGTGGCCGGCGGTTCAGCTTTGCAGCATTGGTTGTTGTTGGTGACCGTGCGGGCACGGTGGGTGTCGGTTATGGCAAGGCTAACGAGGTACCACGAGCGGTTGAGAAAGCTGTGAAAGACGCCAAAAAATCTTTGCACAGGATTTCTTTGCTGGAGCGTACGATTCCGCACCGAATCAATGGCGCATACAGAGCTACGAAGATAGCATTGGTTCCGGCCAGCCCGGGTACCGGAGTTATAGCCGGCTCCAGTGCTCGAGCCGTACTCGAATATGCCGGTGTGCAGGATGTCCTTACAAAAGTTTACGGAAGCACTTCAGCCAAAAATGTTGTCAAAGCCACACTGGAAGGCTTATTGAAATTACGCAGTAAAGAAATGGTCGAATCTCTTCGTGGTGTGGCAGTTAATGTTTAATTAACACCGATTGAAAGTTGGTTGATCTGAATGTTGAATCATGAAATAACTTCTATTGCTGGTAAACATACAAGTCGTCACCGTGTTGGCAGAGGTAGCGGCAGCGGCCATGGCAAGACGTCTGGCCGAGGCCATAAAGGTGCCGGCAGCAGGGCGGGCTCAACCGCAGTTTCGCTAAAAGAGGGCGGTCAAATGCCTTTGTTTCGCCGGCTTCCTAAACGGGGCTTTAATAATTACAATTTCGCAATATGCTGCGAAATTGTCAATGTCTGTCAGCTTGAAAGATTTGAGGAAGGTGCCATTGTTGGTGTAGAGCAGTTATCCGGCGCCGGACTAATTGACAGCATTAAAAGTAAAGTCAAGATTCTCGGTAAAGGAGATCTGACGAAAAAGCTACAGGTAACAGCTCACAAATTCAGTAAAAATGCTGAGCAGAAAATTGCCGCTTCCGGCGGTATAGTAAAATTGATTTGATTCTTGTCCGCGTGCCGTATCATTCAAAAAGGGACAGAAAACATAATATACGGGATATGAAATAATGTTTAGATCAGTGGTCAACATATTCAGAGTTCAGGACCTGCGCAACAAGATACTTTTTACTTTGGCACTGCTGGTAATATACAGAGTCGGCTTCCATATCCCTGTTCCCGGTTTTGATCCTGCCGCGATTGAAAACATCGCCGGATCGAGAGACACTGAGAGCCCGTTGGGCAGAGCTGCTCTATATATGCAGATGTTTACAGGTGGAAGCTTGGAACATAGCAGCCTATTTGGTTTGGGAATTATGCCCTATATTACAGCATCAATTATCCTTATGCTGTTGGGTGAGGTCATTCCCGCTTTGAAGAAACTGCGGCAGGAAGGCCAAACGGGCCACAAAAAGATACAGGAGTATACACGTTACCTGACTGTGCTTATATGCGTTGTTCAGTCGGTAATGTTTATGAAATTGTTGGGAGGGGAAGGGGGAGGATTGACGTATGCCGGTATGTACCGCCAGGCTATAATGATGGGTGTTGTTGGTATGACCGCCGGTACTATTTTCCTGATGTGGCTTGGCGAGCAGATTGATGAATATGGTATAGGCAATGGTATCAGTTTGATAATTATGGCCGGCATTATCTCCAGAATGCCCTGGGCGATCTGGATGCTCTGGCAGGATGTTGACTTAAATCTTGCTGCGGCGTCGGGCAAGATAGGTCCGGCAAAGATACTGTTCCTTATAGCAGCGTTTGTCTTTGTTGTTGCTGGTGCGATACTAATCACTCAAGGCCAGCGTCGTATACCGATCCAGCAGGCAAAGCAGATGCGAGGTCGCCGGATGTATGGCGGTCAGAGGCATTATTTACCACTTCGCGTTAATCACGGCGGTGTGATGCCGATAATTTTCGCATCGAGCTTTATGATTTTTCCGCCGTTAATAATTGGACAATTATCGAGAATTCCCAGCTTAGGTGAATCGGCAATTCTTCAGGCTATCTACGATGCTCTGAGCTACCGTGCTTATACATACAACGTACTCTATATGTTATTGATATTTTTATTCGCTTATTTTTGGGTTACGGTGCAATTTCAGCCTAAGGAAATGGCAAAGAATCTCAGGGATTCCGGAAGTTTTATTCCCGGGCTTCGGCCAGGACGCAGAACCGCGGACTACCTGGAAACGGTAATGACCAGGATTACATATTTTGGAGCGTCATTCTTGGCAATAATTGCCATTGTGCCATCGCTAATCATAGTGCTACTTGGGATTAATGCAAGCGTGGCAAATTTTCTGGGCGGCACCGGTTTGTTGATAGTTGTCAGCGTCTCGCTCGATTTGGTTCAGAAAATAGAGGCCAACCTTCTTATGCGAAGCTATGATGGTTTCAGCGGAGCCGGCAGAATCAAAGGAGCGTATGCATGAAAGTAGTTTTGTTGGGTGCCCCCGGTGCCGGTAAAGGAACGCAGTGTAAAAGTATTGTTGCACGATATGACCTGCTCCATTTATCCAGTGGAGATATCTTGCGACAGGAAAGGGCAGAAGGATCTAAATTAGGGAAAAAAGCCCAGGCTTATATGGATTCAGGCGCGCTTGTGCCGGATGAAATAATAATTAAGATGATGGCCAAAGCGATAAGGAAGGCCCCTGTTGCCGGTTTCATCCTGGATGGTTTTCCGAGAACGGTCAAACAAGCTGTCGAGCTTGATAAAGCGTTGGCTGCAAGCGGGCAAAAAATAGATGCTGTCTTGAACCTGGAGATAGATGACCACGTAGTAACAAGGCGAATAACCGGAAGAAGGAGTTGCCCGGAGTGTGGAGCGGTTTACCACATTGAAAACTTAAAGCCAAAAACTGAAGGTATATGTGATAATGACGGCACGGAGCTTATTCAAAGGTCTGACGATACTGAAGAAGTATTGGCGAATCGTCTTGAAACATACCACCAGCAGACAGAGCCCCTGGTGGAGTATTATAAGAAAAAAGGTACTGTCTATAACTTTGAAGCTGACAGAAATCCCGACGATGTAAGGGCTTCGATATTTGAGAAACTGGATGCCCTTGTTAAAACGTGAAGTGCTGAGTTTGTATCGAGTCACGATTCACGAGGTGCGAATGATGAGATATGAAATTAGATGGCTATAACGCTTCGCAGTCGTAGGGAAATTGAGTTAATGCGCAAGGCAGGTGCCGTTGTTGCAGATGTTCTTTTAAAACTAAAAGAGATAGCAGAGCCCGGAATAACGACCGCCTGGCTTGACGGAGTAGCTCTGCAAATGGCCGCAGAAGCCGGAGCGGAGGCTTTGTTTAAAGGTGTCCGCAGTCCGGTGGCGAGAATCCCGTTTCCAGGTGCAATTTGTGCTTCGATCAATGAGCAAGTCGTTCACGGGATTCCCTCAGAGGATGTAAAGCTTAAGAACGGTGATATCCTCAGCATCGATTTCGGCGTCAGGCTTGACGGTTATTGTGCAGATGCGGCGATTACGATTGCCATTGGCGGAATTTCCGAGGATAAATGCAAACTAATGGACACAACAAAGCGTGTTCTTGATATAGCAATAGAGAAATCGGCACCGGCTGTAAGATGGAGTCAGGTGGCTAACGAGATGCAGTGGTGCGCTGAATCGGCCGGATTTTCGGTAGTAAAAGACTTTGTTGGGCACGGAATCGGCAGACAAATGCATGAAGAGCCGAGAGTTCCGAACTTTGTCAGCAATGAGTTGCTGGCAAATGATATCGTTTTGGCTGAAGGAATGGTTTTGGCTGTTGAGCCGATGATTAATGCCGGCTCAAGTGCCGTACGAACTTTGAAGAATGGATGGACAGTAGTAACAAGAGACGGGAAATCCTCGGCTCATTTTGAACATACAATTGCGATATTAGAAAATGGTTGTGAGGTATTAACCATAAACGAACAGTGAAAAGGGCTCGAAGGAATCATAAGTCACGGGTTGCGAAACAAAAATGGCAAAGAAGGACACAATAAGATTGCAAGCAAAAGTGACTGATGCTTTGCCGAATGCAATGTTTAAAGTGGAACTGGAGAACGGTCATAAGGTTTTGGCGCATGTTTCGGGCAAAATGCGCATGAATTTTATCCGGATCTTACCGGGTGATACGGTCATAGTTGAGATGTCACCGTATGACTTAAATAGAGGCCGAATAGTGCTCCGGCATTAGTTGCGGGTTTTTTGCTGTTAATCGTAACGGTGATCGACCGCTAACTATGATCATAAATGCAGGAATAAAAATGAAAGTTAGAAGTTCTGTAAAACGTATCTGTGAGAATTGTAAGGTTGTTCGTCGCAAAGGCGTGGTGCGGGTGATTTGTTCAAATCCGCGACATAAGCAACGCCAGGGCTAATTGACAAACGATAAGTAATTATTGATGAATGATGATTGATGATTCGATAACCTTAGTATCTATAATCAATTTAAAAGAGGAGTTTATATGCCGCGTATAGTTGGTGTTGATATTCCCAATGACAAGTCAATATGGATTTCACTTACCTATATTGTTGGTATTGGTAAATACACATCGGGGCAGATATTAAAAGAAGCCGGGATCGATAAAAGCACAAAAGCCGGCAAGCTCAGTGAAGACGAGCTTAGCCACATTACGCAGATTATCGACCGTAATTATATCGTGGAAGGTCAGCTTCGCAGGCAGGTTAGTCAAAATATAGCTCGACTGCGAGATATAAATTGTTACAAAGGCATTCGCCACAGAAGGGGCTTGCCTGTTCACGGTCAGTGCACACAAAGTAACGCACGTACTCGCAAGGGACCAAGAAAAACCGTTGCCGGCAAGAAAGGTGTGAAGGAAAATCGCTAAAATTGGTTATTATGAATAAATACACAGTCTGGGAATAATAATGGCAAAAAGGGTAAAGCGAAAAGTTCGAAAAAATGTTGTCCGAGCGATTGTTCATATAAGAGCGACGTTCAACAACACGTTGATTACGATTACAGATTTAGAAGGTAATACGGTTTGTGCCGGTTCATCAGGCTGCGTTGGTTTCAAAGGCTCTCGTAAAAGTACGCCTTTTGCCGCTCAAAGAGCAGCACAACGCTGTGCCAATACTGCTATGCGTAATGGCGTACGTGAGGTTGAAATCAGAGTCAAGGGTCCTGGTTCGGGCCGTGAATCTGCCATCTCAGCCTTGCAGCAGGCGGGATTGCGTATCGCATCAATAGAAGATGTTACCCCACTGCCGCACAACGGTTGTAGACCACCGAAGAGAAGAAGAGTGTAAAACCGATACCAAACAACTTTTTTGGGAATGAATAAAAAAAATGGGACGTTATTTGGGTTCATCGTGTAAAAACTGTCGCCGTGAAGGAATGAAGCTTATGCTAAAGGGCATAAGATGTGAGACGGCTAAATGTCCGGTCGAGAAAAAACAGCGTAACCTGGCTCCTGGAATGCACGGATGGCACAGAGGCAGGATAAGTGAATACGGTGTTCGGCTGCGCGAAAAGCAAAAGGTAAAGAGATATTACGGGCTGCTGGAGCGGCAGTTTATGAGGTATTTCCACCAGGCCGAGCGGATCAAGGGCAATACCGGTGAAACCCTGTTGCAATTGCTGGAAAGACGTTTGGACAATGTCGTATATAAATTGAATTTTGCGCCGTCGCGTAAAGCCGCCAGACAGCTGATTGCTCACGGTCATATATATGTAAATAGACGCAAGGTTGACATCAGCGATTATACTACAAAAATCGGTGACAAGATAACGGTCAAAGGTTCGGAAAAAAGCCTTAAAAAAATAAAAGAGCAGTTGGAAACCAATCCGAATTTTACAACACAGAGTTGGTTACAGTTAGCCCGGGAAAAATCCGAAGCTACTATTGTTGCATTGCCCACTCGAGATGACATTCAAATTCCCGTTGAGGAGCAGTTGGTTGTGGAGTTCTGCTCAAGATAAATACAAAGTAATTTTATAAGCTTTTTGATTAAGCTTATGCATAAGTTTAGTTTTTTAAGTATTGAGTTTAGAGCAGATCCTGTTGACTCAAAGACTTATATAGGAGACCTATATGAGAGTTACATGGCGTGGTTTGGAGTTGCCGACTCGTGTTGAACGAGACACGATAATATTAAATGATAAGTATGGCCGATTCTTCATTGAGCCTTTCGAACGTGGTTTCGGCACAACTATTGGTAATAGCCTCAGACGCATATTGCTTTCCTCTTTGCAAGGCAGTGCCGTAACATCGATTAAAATAGAGGGTATCGACCATGAATTCAGCACGATAAAAGGAGTTGTGGAGGATGTTACTGATATTGTCTTGAATGTCAAGAGTCTCGTTATTCGGCTCAATGACGTGGGGCCGACAACAATGAGCGTTTCGGCAAACAAAGCTGGTGTTATAACCGCAGCTGATATTATTTCTGACCCATCAATTGAAGTGATAAACAAAGATTTGGTGCTGGCTACTTTAACTGAAAAAGTAAATTTTGAAATGAAAATGGTAGTCGAGAACGGTCGTGGTTACGTGCCGGCTTCCGAACGAATTGCTGCTGCGGACAGGTTCGACCAGGAAGTTGGAAGAATAATGCTCGATACCATATACTCACCGGTTACAAGAGTGCGCTACACAACAGAAAACACCCGTGTAGGCCAGCGAACCAATTATGATAAGCTGATTCTGGAGATTTGGACAAACGGGACTATCACACCTGAAATGGCGCTGGTGGAGGCCGCAAAAATCTTGCGAAAGCACGTCAATCCATTCGTACAGTATTTCGAGCTTGGAGAAGATACTGTCGCTGCCTCTAAAATTGCAGAAGCAGAAACGGAAGAGCAGGCAGTGGATGAGGAATTAGCCCAAAAACTGAGTATGCCGATTCAGGAATTGGAACTATCGGTACGGGCAAACAACTGTCTTGAGTCGGCAAAAACCGAAACGGTTGGACAGTTGGTGAAAATGACAGAAGCTGATTTGCTGAAGATTCGAAGTTTCGGTAAAACTTCTCTTCGGGAAATCAAGAGAAAGCTTGCAGATATAGGCCTGTCTTTGGGAATGACAGATGTATAGATATAAGAGGAGTTTAGGTATATGCGTCACAGAGTAGCAGGACGTCAGTTAGGTCGAACAAAGGAGCATCGGCTGGCTATGCGGCGAAATATGGTTGCTTCGCTCTTCCAGCATGAAACGATTTCGACCACTATAGAAAAAGCAAAAGAAGTAAAACCCTTCGCCGAGAAGTTGATCACATTGGCGAAAAAAGGGACACTTCCTGCCAGGCGTCGGGCAATTGCTCTGCTTGGAAACCGCGACATCATAGATTATAAGGACGGCGAAGCTGTTCGAAAGGGCACAGTTGTGGGAAAATTGTTCAGCGAGCTTGGTCCCAGATACCTTGACAGACTGGGCGGTTATACGAGAATAATCCGGCTGTCCTTGAGAAGGCTGGGTGATAACGGACAGCTCGTATTGCTGCAACTCGTAGGTGTCGACGATAGTTCGAAAAAGCAGACCAGGAAACGCCGCTCACGTAAAAAGGCAAAAGAAACCGTAGAAGTCGCAGAGATTGCCGAGGAACAGGCCACAACCGAGGCCGAACAGGCAAAAGAAGCGGCTGAAACCGAAGAAGCCAAAGACCAGACCGGCCAAACACAATAGCCTGACACTTTGCAGGATGATTCTACGATGAGTGCAGACGATTGTCTCTTTTGTAAAATGGTAACCGGACAAATACCGGTTACGAAGATTTATGAAGATGAAACTGTTCTTGCGTTTTTGGATATAGGCCCAATAAGCGATGGACATACTTTGGTGATTCCAAAGCAGCACTTTGAAAAATTACACGATTGCCCTGCTGAGCTTTTAGGCCGGGTCTTTTCCCGTCTTGGTAAGATTGCCGGTGCCGTGGCGGCGGCAATGGATTCCGACGGCTATAATCTTTTATGCAATAATGGCAGGGCGGCCGGCCAGCTTATCGAGCATTTGCATTTTCATATAATTCCTCGAAATACCGGCGACAGGTTATTCAGCCGCTGGCCTTCTTATGAATATGAAGATGGAAAGATTGAGGAAATCGCTGGAACGATCCGGGAAAATTTATAAATTTATCTTATCTTTCTTGATAGGGAGCAAATATTTTGGTATATTTTGATTAATGACCGCGGGGTAGAGCAGTCTGGTAGCTCGTCGGGCCCATAACCCGGAGGTCGCAGGTTCGAATCCTGCCCCCGCTATTAAGACCTGGAGATAAAAACCAGGTCTTTTTTATGTGCGTAGAAACGACAAGGTTCATATCGGGGTCATATCTTGCAACTTGTGCTGCGATCAAGGCACTGATAACGACGGCGTGCGGTGCAAATATTAATCTGTAGCTAACTCTTTGCTCTTTAACAAGTTGATATTGAAAAGTTGGTCAGCGATATCGCGGTAAACTTTTGATTTGCTGACTTGTTTTGCTTTAAGGCCTTTGGAAGTTCTTGTCTTTTAGGCAGGGATTTCTGCAAGGCGCATACTATCTCTGTTGAAGTGTCAGAGGAAACGACAGCTTATTTACGCAGCTAATCTGTGATATGATTTGAGCATGCCGCCAAGTCGTTCGATACAAACAATTTCAGCATCTTCATTTGTTTTGTGAATCGGTTCAATTATTCTTCCCAGGGATTGGTGAATTCTCTCGTGGTGATAATACTCGCAATACTGATTTACGGCATACTCAAGCTGTTTAACTGAAGCCAGTATCAGATGATCCAGACATTCCTCTTTAACTGATTTCACAAAGCGTTCCGCGTAAGGATTCAAATTTGGGCTTCGCGGCGGCAGCTTTACGGGTTTTACACCAGAGGATTTTAATATATTGTGAAACTCATTGGTATAAAGCGGATCTCTGTCATGGATCAGGTATCTCTTGCCTTTTAGAAATCCATCTTCCCAATCAGTTAAAATCCTTGCTGCCTGTTTCATGTACTCACCATCAGGCTGTGGTTTAATTGGCGCAAAGAATACTTTTCTCGTTGAAAGCTCCATAACAAAGAAGATCGTGCATCTTATCAGCTTTCGACCTACGAGCAGTTCAACAGTAAAGAAGTCACAGGCAGCCAGGACATCCCAGTGGCTTTTAATAAATTCCCACCATGTAGTTTTTACGGTTAAGTCAGGTTCAGGATCATAGCCGTTTTCGATGAGGATGTTTTTAACGGTTGATGTGCTGATATTATATCCCAGGTAAACGACCTGATCTGTGATTTTCTGATAACCCCAGCGAGGATTTTCTTCCTTGAATCTTATTACAAGAATTACTATTTCCTGGCTGATTTGTGGTCTTCCGACTTTGCCGCGATTTTCACAGCCATTATATTTTTCAGCGATGAGGTTGCGAAACCAGCCCAGCACTGTGTCCGGAGTAAACAGAACAGTACTATACCCCTACCCATTGTCAAGACAGAAAATTGGGATTTCTAAGGTGGATTCATCACCGTGTGTTAAAGCAGTTGGCACGGAGGGAGCCCGAAGGGCGACCGTAGTG
>Ga0315294_10005014_pt1 | contig 14517 bp, 10 predicted proteins | sample YL17G13_40_MG_FD_203626 | JGI IMG/M metagenome (GOLD analysis project Ga0315294, IMG submission 203626) | Sediment microbial communities from Yellowstone Lake, YNP, Wyoming, USA - YL17G13_40 | ecosystem: Environmental > Aquatic > Freshwater > Lake > Sediment | place: USA: Wyoming | collected... | reverse complement strand
CATCCCCTTCATGTCCGCCACGGTGCGGATCGGCTTCTGGCTGAAGAAGTTGCGGGCGCCCGAGGTGATCCAGGTGATGGTCTTGATCCCCTTCGGCTCGAGCTGCTTCATGAACTCCATGGACTTGGGATGGTTCAGCACGTACCAGTAGTGATCGTCGCTCTTGAAGATGAAGGGCAGCGACCAGACGTCCAGCACGGGGGCCACCTGGCTCAGGTTCGAGACGGACAGCGTGGTGAACGCGATGGTGCCGTTCCGGACGTTCTCCACGTTGTCCCGGGCGTCGCCGAGCTGCCGGGAGTGGTACACCTGGACGGTGACCTCCCCGTTGGTCAGCTCCTTCACCCGGCTGGCGAAGAATTCGGCGGTGAAGCCCACCGGGTGGCTCGGCTCATGGATGGTGGCGTACTTGAGCGCCGTCCCCGCGAACGCCGGCATCGCCAGGAGCACGACCACGAACATAATGGATACGGCGAAAAGCGGTTTCCTCATGACACGTCCTCCCTGGAAGGGGGCTGGTGCCCCGGTTTCACCTGGACGGCTGGCGGAACCCCTCCTCGCGGGGATCCCGCCAGCCTCCGTCAGAGGGCCCAGGTAAGATTGCGTTCCCGAACCACGAACGGTGGAGAAAGAATGAAAGGAGGCCGCGGTATTGCGTTCGCCGAGGGAAAGGCAACCCTTTGCCGTGAAGGCCTGCTTTGAACCTGGACGATCATCTCCCCCGCCACACCCGCCTCCGTGCAGCACCAGTCCAAGCATGAGGCCGTTCCCGCACCACGCCTTCCCGGCGAGACGCCGCGTAAGCAGTACCCCAGGCGGCGATGCATTGTCAAGGGCGAAAGTACGGTAGGAGACCTCCTGGGAGACTGTCTGTCATGAGCGTGATGAACGCCCACGATCTCGACACGGCCAAGAAGTGGATCGGCCGCGGCTGCCGCTTCATGTGCCTGGGCGGTGACACCGCCTGGCTTCAGGACTCTTGCCAGGCCGCCTACAACGCGGTCATGGGGAACGTGAAGAAGTAGCCATTGGCCATTGGCCGTTAGCCATTGGCAAGAACGAAAACGCGGCCAGCCCCCTTTCGGAGCTGGCCGCGTTCTTCTTCCGTCTCTCCTCTCCCGTCTTCCCCGTCCGTCACACCAGTTCTTTGTAGATCCCCGGCCGGCGATCCAGGTAGAAGGTCCAGTCTTCCCGGACGAGCTTGATCCGGTCGAGGTCGAGGTCGGCCAGGACCACCCCCTCGATGGCCCCGGCAGGCTCGGTGACGTATTCCCCGTTGGGGTCCACGCAGAAGCTCTTCCCGTAGAACGTCATCGTCCCCTCGGTGCCGATCCGATTCACCCGGAACGCATACACCGAGTTGTAGACGGCGTGGCCGGCGATCGCCCGCTCCCACTTGGCCGTGCTCGCGGGGCTGGAGCAGGCGGTGGGGCAGAGCAGGATCTGGGCGCCCTTCAGGCCGAGGATCCGGGCCCCCTCGGGGAAGAAGTTGTCCCAGCACGTCTGGATGCCGATGGTGGCGTAGCGCGTTTTGAAGACCGGGAAGCCGAGATTCCCGGGACGGAAGTAGAACCGCTCCTGATAGTTGGGCAGATCCGGAATGTGGTTCTTCCGGTACAGGCCGAGGATGTGTCCGGTGGTATCGATGACCACGCTGGTGTTGTACTGGCCCTCCTCCGCGGCCTCGAACATCGGCGCGACGAGGACGGCTTGCGTCTCCTCGGCCAGCATCTGGAGGGTCTTGGTCATGGGGCCGGGGATCGGCTCCGCCAGGGCGCGGTGGACCTCGACCCCCTTCCGCGGAAACCAGGGCCAGGCGAAGCATTCCGCGAAGCAGACGATCTTGGCCCCGCGCTCGACGGCCACGCGCGTCAGGTCCAGGGCCTTGCCGAAATTCTCCTCTCGGTCCTGCCCGCAAGCCAACTGGATCCCTGCGACGGTCAACAGTCCTCCCGATGCGCGCTCACTCACGGTGTGCCTCCCTCAGCGTCTCCCGCCATGCGGCCCGCGCATGGCCTCCAACTCCCTCCGCACCTCCGCGGCCCTGGGCCCGTCCGGGGCCAGCGCCAGGTACCGCTCCAGATAGATTCTCGCACGCTCCGGATCGCCTGCCCGCCACGCCGTCATCCCCGCTCGGCGGAACAATTCGGGATGCTGCGGCGCCACGCGCATCTCCCGCTCGAAGCGCGGGAGCGCCTCCGCAGGCCGCCCCAGGACCATGAGCATCCGCCCCATATCGTAGTTGAGACCGGGCCTGCCTGGCAAGCCCGCCTCCGCCACGCCCAGCTCGCGGAGACCCGCGGGGAGGTCGCCGCGGTTCGCGAGGATGTAGCCGTAATTGGCGTGATCCACCGGATAGATCAGCGGAAAGCCCCACGGGTGGGTGAGGCCCATGAGCGCGGCCACGAGCGTCGCGCCCGCGAGGAGCGGCCTCCACCGGCCTGCTCCGAAGAGCGCCCCGGCCCGCACCAGCGCCACCGCCGCGAGGATGATGAGCAGGGGCACGAGCGGCAGGCGGAACCGTCCCACGATGTGAAACGCCACGACCGACAGGTAGTAGCCCAGGCCCAGCAGGAGCAACGGCAGCAGGTCGCGCCACCGCCTACCGCAGGCCAGGAGCCCCGCCGCCGCCAGCGGGACGACGGCCCAGTAGGCGACGAGCGGCAGCCGCAGGCTGTCCGAGACCGTACGGAAGAGATAGTAGTTGACGTTCTGCGGCGCCTCGAAGCCCCACCAGAAGAGGACCCCCTTCACGGCCTGATGCCGCCAGAACGCCCAGGAGGCGAGGGGCATCTGCGGGCGCTTGGGGTACACGAAGTTCAGCGGGGTGGAATCGTAGCTGTTGGCGATGCGGAACGTCTCGGGGCCGGCCGAGCTCAGGATGACGAACTGCTTCCCGATGACGACGTTGCGCAGCGTCACCGGGGCGATGACCAGGACGAAGCCCAGGACGAAGAAGGCGGCCGACCGGAGCGCGGGCGTCATCGGTCGCCCCCGCTCGCGGATCAGGATGGCCGCCACGACGAAGGGCGGGATGAGCAGGAAATTCGGCCGGGCCAGGGCCGTGAGCGCCGCTGCCGCGCCCGCCCAGAACCACCACCCCCCTCCCCGCTCGGCGGCCACCACCAGGGCGAGGATGGCCAGGGTGGCGAGGAAGACCTCCAGCGTGGTGCTGTGCAGGATCACGCCGAAGAAGACCAGCATGGCGTAGGCCGCCACCCCGAGTCCGGCCGTGAGGCCCGCCGCCGCCCCGAAGAGCCGCCGCCCGATCCAGTACGTGAGGACCGCCGTGAGGCTTCCCAGGAAGGCCTGGACGAGGAGGGCGGGGAGCAGCGTGAACCCGAAGGCGGCAAAGGTCAGGGCGAGGAGGTACGGGTACGCCGGCCCCTGGTAGAAGGGACCTTCCCCGCGCCCCAGCCAGTTACCTTGGGCGATCCGCCAGCCCCAGCGGATGTACCCCTCCATGTCTGTCCCGCGCACCAGGTTGATGTCCAGTAGCGGGTGGGGAAGCATCTCGGCCAGGAACAGCGTGCGCAGCAGGAAGGCCAGGGCGAAGATCAGCGCCGCCTGCACCCAGGGGCTCGACCACGCTACGCCCCGCAGCACTTCTTGTACTTCTTGCCGCTGCCGCAGGGGCAGGGGTCGTTCCGGCCCACCTTCGCCCGCGCCGCCGGGAGAAGCGTCGCGGTCGCGGCGGGGCGCATGCTCCGCGACGGGAGCCCGACCGGCTCGCGGCGGCGGCCATCCCCGGGCCTACTGAGCGGGAGATCGGTGAGGTCTCCGACCTCGGCCATCCGGTCGGGCTCCACGGCCACCTGGACCTTCATCAGGAAGCTCACCGTGTCCCGGGCGATGCGCGCCTCCATCGCCTCGAACATCTCAAAGCCTTCCCGCTTGTACTCGATCAGCGGGTCCTTCTGGCCGTAGCCCCTGAGGCCGATGCCCTCCTTCAGGTGGTCCATGGCCAGCAGGTGGTCCTTCCACTGCGTGTCCACCACCTGGAGCATGAGCATGCGCTCCAGGTAGCGCATCATGTCGCTGCCGACCTGCTCTTCCTTCTTCTGGAAGGCCGCTTGCAGCTTCTCCAGGAGCTCGTCCTTGAGGAGCGCGGGGGTGAGCGAGTCCACCTCCCCCTTGACCCAGGAGACCTCCACGTCGAACTGGCGCTTCATGGCCTCCGTCAGGCCGGCCAGGTTCCAGTTCTCGGGATACGCCTCTTCGTCCACGTACAGGCCGACGGTCTCGTCCAGGACCTCCTCGATCATCCCCTGGATGACCTCGCGGACGTCGTCCCCCTCCAGGAGCTGCTTGCGCTCGCTGTAGATCAGCTTGCGCTGCGTGTTCATCACGTCGTCGTACTCGAGCAGGTGCTTGCGCATCTCGAAGTTGTGCGCCTCGACCCGCTTCTGCGCCGTCTCGATGGCTCGGGTGACCCAGGGGTGCTCGATGGGCTCCCCCTCCTCCATCCCGAGCTTGTCCATGATCTTGGCGATCCGCTCCTGCGCGAAGAGCCGGAGCAGGTCGTCCTCCAGCGACAGGAAGAACCGGGAGGAGCCGGGATCACCCTGCCGGCCGGCGCGCCCGCGCAGCTGGTTGTCGATCCGGCGCGCCTCGTGCCGCTCCGTCGCCAGGATGTGCAGCCCGCCCAGCTCGACGACCTTCTGATGTTCGGCCGCGATCTGCTTTCGCACCTTGGCCAGCGCCGCGGCATAGCTCTCCGGATCGTCGGTCTCCAGGAGGCCGTAGCGCTGCATGTCGCGGACCTCGGCCAGCACCCGTTCGTACTCGGCCGGGTCCAGCCCCTCGCGGCTCACCTCGCCGCGCTGCAGGAGGTCGGTCGCCAGGAACTTCGGGTTCCCGCCCAGCAGGATGTCCGTCCCGCGCCCGGCCATGTTCGTCGAGATGGTCACCGCCTTGAGGCGGCCGGCCTGGGCCACGACCTCGGCCTCGCGCTCGGCGTACATCGGCTTGGCATTCAGGACCTGGTGGGCGATCCCGCGCTTCTTGAGGAGGGTGCTCACCGCCTCGGATTTCTCGATGGAGGTGGTGCCCACCAGCACCGGCCGGCCGATCTTGTGCATCTCGGCAATCTCGTCGGCCACCGCGTTGAGCTTTTCCCGCTGGCTCTTGAACACCACGTCGTTGTGGTTCAACCGGACGAGCGGCTGGTTGGTGGGGATCACGACCACGTCCAGGTTGTAGATCTTGGCGAACTCCTCCGCCTCGGTGTCCGCCGTGCCGGTCATGCCGGCGAGCTTCTGATACATGCGGAAATAGTTCTGGATGGTGATGGAGGCCAGCGTCTGGTTCTCCTGCTGGATCTTGACCTTCTCCCTAGCCTCCACGGCCTGGTGCAGGCCGTCGCTCCACCGTCGCCCCGCCATCAGGCGGCCGGTGAACTCGTCCACGATGATGACCTCACCGTCCTTCACCACGTAGTCCACGTCCCGCTTGTACAGGGCGTGCGCCCGCAGCCCCTGTTGCACGTGGTGGACGAGCTCGATGTTGACCGGCTCGTAGAGGTTCTTCACCCCCAGGAGCTTCTCCACCGTAAGGACGCCGGTTTCGGTCAGGGCCACCGTCTTGGCCTTCTCGTCCACGATGTAGTCGCCGATCGCGGTGGCCTCGATCTCGTGGAGCTTCCCGGACGTGATGGTGGCCGCCCGCCGAAGGCGGGGAATGATCCGGTCGATGCTGTAGTACTTGTCCGTGGACTCCTCGGAGGGGCCCGAGATGATGAGCGGCGTGCGGGCCTCGTCGATCAGGATGTTGTCCACCTCGTCCACGATGCCGTAGTGGAGCTCCCGCTGGACGAAGTCCGCCGCCGCGAACTTCATGTTGTCGCGCAGGTAGTCGAACCCGAACTCGCTGTTCGTCCCGTAAGTGATGTCGGCCCGGTAGGCCTCCTGCCGGGAGCAGGGGCGCAGGTTCGCCATGCGGAGGTCCCCCGTCCGCAGCGCGGGGTCGAAGAGGAAGGCGGACTCGTGCTGCAGGACCCCGACCTCGAGCCCCAAGGCGTGGTAGACGGGGCCCATCCACTGGGTGTCGCGTTTGGCCAGGTAGTCGTTGACCGTGATGATGTGCACGCCCTTGCCGGTGAGGGCGTTGAGGTAGGCCGGCAGCGTGGCCACCAGGGTCTTGCCCTCGCCGGTGGCCATCTCGGCGATCTTCCCCTCGTGGAGGACCATCCCCCCGATGAGCTGGACGTCGAAGTGCCGCATGTTGAGGACACGGCGGGCCGTCTCGCGGCAGACGGCGAAGGCCTCCGGCAGGATCGCCTCCAGGGCCGCGGCGGTCTCGCCGTTCTCCGCGGCCTGCAGCCGCTCGCGGAGTGCCGCCGTCTTGGCCTTGAGGTCCGCATCGCCGAGGCCCTGCATCGCCGGCTCCAGGGCGCTGATGGCGGCCACGCGCGGCTGGAGCCGGTTCAATTCCCGGTCGTTCTTCGTGCCGATGAGCTTTTGGATCAAGTACTTGAACATTCGGAACCGTCCGTCCTTTCCTGTCCTGTCGCACCAGGACAGGTTATCTTAACAGACGAAATGCAGCACGGGCAATGCATTTCCCGGCCCGGAGCACCCCGCCCGGCGCAAACAAAAACGCCCCGGAGTCCTCCCGGGGCGTCCACAGCAAAGCCGGTCGAAGCTAGGATGGGCTCTCGGACTCGGTCTCCCAGGCGAACTTGAGCCCCGTAGTATCCAGCGCGTACTTCATGGGATTCGCGATGTCACCGTTCACATGGACCTCGTAGTGGACGTGGGGGCCGGTGGTCCGGCCGGTGGTTCCCACGTAGGCGATGACTTCCCCGCGCCGGACGCGCTGCCCCTCCCGGACCCGGTTGCTGCTGTTGTGCCCGTAGAAGGTGGCGAACCCGTGGCCGTGGTTGAGGAAGACCACGTTTCCGTAAGCCGGCAGCGGGCCGGCGAAGGACACCACGCCATCCGCCGTGGCCACGATGGGAGTGCCATAGGGTGCGGCGATGTCGAGCCCCTCGTGTGACTCCCGCTGGCCCGTGAAGGGGGACTTGCGGTAGCCGTAGCCGGCCGTCACCAGCCCCTTGATCGGCACGATCGTCGGCGTCGCGGCCAGGACCGACCGTTTCTCTTCCAGGTAAATCTTCAGCTCGCGGAGGCTCCGCTCCCGGGAGCTGATCTCCTCCCCCATCGCCGCCAGATCCCGCGTCACGAAATCCGCGAGGCGCCCCGTCCGCTGCTTCAGGGCATCCAGGAGGGCGCTCCGGCTGGGCCCCTCGGCGCCGCCCTGCGCCAGGGCCGCCGGCTGGGCCTCCCCCTTGTCGATGCCCACCGCCACTCGCAGGCGCCGGTCCAAGTCCCGCAGCCGGGAGAGTTCCCCCTCCAGCTGGCCTACCCGCTCGACGAGGACGTTCCGGTCCCCCGCCTCCTGGCGCAGCCGCTTCAGCTCCAGCATCCGCAGATTCAGATTCACATATTCATAGACGATGAACGTCAGCGCCAAGACCAGGACCGCCACGAGGCCGGAAATCGTGGTCAGGGTCGATTTCGTGATGTGGAATTTCCGTGGGGAGGATGCGGCGTCGGGTAGGATCAGGACGGTATAAAATCGCTTGGCCATCACCGCCTCCTTGCGCGGAACTGCAGGCTGCCGCGGCCTGGGGAGGGCCTGGGGGGCTTGCTCTGCGCCCCCAGGATGGGCGCGATTCCGAAGGTCACGCCTCACACGCCGGCCGGCCCGTCCGCCGTCGCCGGCCTTCCCGAGGCGTCCCACCACCAGCCCCTCTTCCGCCAGCCGAAACGACACGGCTCCCCACGGGAACCACGGGGAGGCCAGCGAAGAACCGGTAGGCACACCGCAGGGCCTTGACAAATTCGGGCGGACCGTACCATGGCTCCGAGAATAGTGTCAAGGGCAAACTCCGCTCGGGCTCGAGCAGGCCTGACAACTCCCCTGGGACTATCTGCCCCGCTCGACGACCAGGACGGCCAGCCCGCGCCGCGCCAACTGCTCCGCTGCGGCTAGCGCGTCGCCGCGACTCGAGAAATTCCCTACCCAGACCCGGTAGTAGGCCTCACTGCCGACCTGCCGGCGGACCACCTCCGCCCCATGGGAGCCTCCCACCAGGCTCCGCATGAGTGCCTGGGCGTTCTCCGGGGAAGTGAAGGAGCCCACCTGCACCGTGTAGCGGGCGGCGAGGCCGACCGGCTCGCCCGGATCTCCGGAGGGCAGACGAGTGATGGTCAGGCGGACAGGAATGACGCCCGGGCCGATCATCCCCAGCAGACGGCCCGCCGCGTAGGAGACGTCCACGATCCGGTCCGGGACAAACGGCCCGCGGTCGTTCACCCGGATCTCCACGGACCGCCCGTTCTCCAGGTTGGTGACCATGATCCAGGTCCCCAGGGGCAGCTCCCGGTGGGCGGCGGTCATCTGGTACATATCGTAGACCTCGCCGCTGCTGGTCCGGCGGCCGTGGTACGGCGCCCCATACCAGGAGGCCCGCCCCACCTCGCTCACCCCGGGCGCGGCGGGAGACACGGGGCGAACCGGCGCCGGCGGATGGGCGCACGCGGCGAGGAGCAGGAGGAGCAGCGCGGCCCAGAGCGCCCCGCCGCGATTGCGGGATGCGGAATGTGGAATGCGGAATGCCGAGCGGCCTGGGAATTCCCAATGACCAATGACCAATGACCAATCTAGGGCTCCGGAGCTGGGCATTGGCAATTGGTCATTGGTCATTGACCGTGCTCCCCTGCACCCCTGCTTCCCGGCCCCCGGCTCCCCTGCCCCATCGCCAAGCCCCAGGCCGCCTGCATCCGGATCGGCACGTCCCCCTGCTGGAGCAGTTCCTCCAGGACCGGCCGGCCACGCAGATCCCCCGCCAGCCGCCAGCGCCAGCCACCGGGCGGACAATCTAGGGCGCCAGGGCGTCGTACTTCTTCGCATTCCCCTTCGCCCGCTCCACGGGATACTTGCGCGCATTCTCCAGCAGCTTCCGCCGCGCCGCCTCCGCGAGGTCCAGCCCCACGGCGTCTGCCAGCGAGACCAGGAGGACTGGAACTGCTCGAGGAGTTCCGCCGCCTCCAAGCTGATGGAGATCGCCAGATCCTTCGGGTTGTGGAACTGCCGCCAGTCCCGCTCGTCCCGGAATCGGAGCACCGCCTTCACCAGATCGTCCATGCCCACCTCATGGCTGATGGCTGTTGGCTCATGGCAAGAAATCCGTTCGCCATGAGCTATGAGCCACGAGCCAGCGCGCCGGTCCACACCGCCCACTCGCCCGGAAGCCCCCCGATCCGCTGCGCCAAGCGCACGATCCCCTCGGAGGCCAGGCCCCGCAGGGCGACGGCGATCTCCTCCTGCGGAGCCCCGAACAGCCCCGCCAGGAACCGCGGCTCCGCGGCGGCGGCGCCCTGCAGATAGGCCGTCACGAGCCGCGTCGCCGCCGCCGCCCGGGACAAATGATGCGAGGCCTCCACCTGGGACGGCAGCCAGTTGTCCAAGAGATCCCATCGGTAGTAGAAGTCCGGCTCGTAGACCTCTTCCACCTTCACGATCCAGAGGCCACGCTGCAACTCCGCCACGGCGCGGTCGAACTCGTGGGTCTGGTCCGGACCCTGCATGGCCACGGCCTTGCGGATCTCGGGCGTACTCCGCGGGCTCGCCTCGTGGAGTGCCTCCAGGATGGCGACCGCCGGGCGGCTCATCCGCCCCTCCCGATAGTCCAGGATGTAGTCCCCGCTGCCCTTCCCGTCGCGGACGAGTGCGCAGAAGGCCGGGAAGAGGTCCAGGGCCACCAGCGTCGGCTTCCCCTTCACCAGCTTCCCGTAATAGGTCAGGCGCTTGCCGGGGAGACTGTCCTTCAGATTCCAGGTGAGCCCGATCTCCGGGTCGTGGTGGGTGTGCTTCGGCCGGCGGGGATGGCGTCGCCCGCACACGGCGACGTAGAGGCTGGCCACCGGCAGGTCGAAGTCGCTCAAGGTGAAGCAGAATCCGACCTCGCTCACGAACCGGAGGGCGCTCCGCTCGCCGCGCACCCGGAGGGATGGCTGGCGCCGGAAGGTCCGGTCACGCCACGCCTCCAGCTCCTGGCGGGTCATCGGATTGCACGCCCAGGCCGACGCATGGCGGCTCCTCGTTCGGCGGCAAATGGAAGCGGGAATGTCGTGCGGGAGAATCGTACTCGGGGCAGCCCTGCCTGGCAAGAGGAGAACGCTGACGGAGCGGCCGGCGCCCCCGGGAGCGGCGCCGCCCCTCACCCGCCCCGGCTGCCCCCCGGCTGCAGGGAGAGCCGGCGGGTGAGGAATTCGTAGCGTCTCAGGCGAAGACGCGATGAATCAGATCCGCAGCGCCCCGTCCTCGAGGATTGCCCGGCCGTCCAGCCTGAGCGTCGGGCGGTACATCATCCCATCGAAATGGCAGGCGGCCTTGGTGGTGCCGCCAATGTTGGCACTGGTTCCGATCCCGATGTGCACGGTGCCGAAGGCGCCGTGGTCCTGGGCCCAGACACCGGTCAGCATGTAGATGGCTGGGTTCAGGCCGATGGCGAGCTGCGCGATGTTGTAGACCGCCGCATCCCCCATCTGGCCCCAGACCTTCCGGATCATGTCCGCCTCGTGGCCGCCCTCGATCTTCACGATGTTCCCCTGCTTGACCGTGCAGATCACTGGCTCCTGCAGCCGCCCCACCCGGAGGTTCGGGATGCTGCCGTCGAAGACGATGACCCCTTCCGCGGTCCCCTCCACGGGCGAGATGTTCGCCTCGATGTTGGGGAATGCCGAGAACTTGCCCGGCTGATCCAGGATGCAGTCGTGGGCGTTTCCGGAGCGGCCCTTGAGATCGAACCTGCAGTCGGTGCCGGCCGGAGTCGTGAGATGCGCCGTCGAGGCGGCAGTCAGGAGGTCCCCCATCTTCCGCACGGTGGGCGAGGCCGCCTCGAAGTCCGCCTCGGCGCCGCCCCGGACGAGCTGGTCGGGAGTGGTGCCAGGCAGGGACAGCACCCGTGTGCCATTCTTCATGGCGTTCCGGGCGGCCGTCGAGTGGCTGATGGAGTAGCTCACGGGCAGGAGCGCCACTTCCGCAGCCAGGAGCGCGGCCGCCACGATCGCCGGCGGCTCGTCCCCGTCCACGGAGACCGGCGTCATCACCGTCGTCACCACCTCTGGCGTGATCTCCAGGGCGGCCGTTGCCAGCGCCTCGGCGACCACGACGGTGTCGGTGTCGGCCGCGATCAGGACCTTCTCGCCCGCTTTGACCCGCGCGAGGATGCGGACGATCTTGCGCGCTCCTCCGATGATTCCCGCGATCTCCACGGTCTCTTCCTCCTGTTACTCCTATCCGAATGGACGACGAACGCTCCCTGCCTTCAGCCCATCCTCCTACGCGCCTCACCCCTGCGCCGCGGCCACCGCCTTCTTTCGCCACTCCCATACTCCCCGCATCAGCGGGGCGAACAGGGAGAGCAAGGCGGCGATCGTCAGGACCGCCGAGATCGGGCGGGTGAAGAAGATGGACAGGTTGCCATGGGAAATGGTGAGCGATTGCCGCAACGATCGCTCGACCATGGGTCCCAGGACCAGCCCCAACACCGCCGGCGCGGCCGGGAAGTCCAGTTTTCGCATGAGGTACCCGATGATGCCGAACGCGAACATGACCCACATGTCGAACACGTTATTGTCCGTGGCAAAGACCCCCACGGCGGAGATCGTGACGATGAGGGGCATGAGGATCCGGTAGGGGACGCGCAGCAGGCTGGCCCAGACCCCGACCATGGGGAGATTCAGGATGAGCAGCATGACGTTACCGATGTACATGCTGGCGATGACGCCCCAGACGAAGCCTGGGTTGTTCTGGAACAGGAGTGGACCCGGGCGCAGGCCGTGGATCAGGAGTGCACCGAGGAGCACGGCCGTCGTCCCGGAGCCGGGGATTCCCAGGGTGAGCAGGGGGACCATCGCCCCGCCGGCGGCGGCGTTGTTGGCCCCCTCGGGCGCGGCCACGCCCTCGATGACCCCGGTGCCGAACTTCTCCGGGTGCTGGCTGAGCTTCTTCTCCAGGGCATACGCCATGAAGGAGGCGATGGTCGCCCCCGCCCCCGGCAGCACCCCGATGAAGAAGCCCAGGATCGAGCTGCGCCAGATGGGCCAGAAGGAGTCCTTCCAGTCCTGCAGGTTCGGGAACAGGCTGCGCAGTCTCAGGTCGGCCTTGAGAAACACCTGCTCCATCGGTTCTTCCAGGTTGAGGAGTACCTCCGCCACGGCGAAGAGCCCCACCGCCACCCCGATGAAGCCCATCCCGTCCAGCAGGTAGAGGTTGCCGAAGGTGAATCGCTCCTCGCCGCTCACCGCGTCGATGCCCACGCAGGCCACGATCAGGCCGAAGACGCCGCTCATGATGCCCTTCAGCATGGACTCCCCGGCCAGGCTGGTCACCAGGGTGAGCCCCACGAAGGTCAGGGCGAAGTACTCCGGCGGCCCGAAGGAGAGGGCCACGCTGGCCAGCGGCGGCGCGATGAACGTGAGCATCACCACGGCGAACGTTCCGGCAATGAAGGACGAAAGCGCGGCCATGCCCAGCGCGGGGCCGGGCCGCCCCTTCCTGGCCATTTGGTATCCGTCCAGGCAGGTCATGACCGACGCGGACTCGCCCGGCACGTTGATCAGGATCGACGTCGTCGATCCTCCGTACATGGCCCCGTAGTAGACGCCGGCCATGGTGATGATCGCCGTGGTGGCGCTCAACCCGAAGGTGATGGGAATCAGGATCGCCACACCCGTGACCGGCCCGATCCCCGGCAGCACGCCGATCAGGGTTCCGAGCGTGACGCCGACGAAGCAGAAGAAGAGGTTCTGCCAGGAGAGCGCCACCTGAAAGCCCATCAGGACGTTGTGGAAGATCTCCATGGGATCCTTCCTCTGGCGCGGAGGAGCGACTCCTCCACGCTCCCTTCGCGTCCTGGCGTCACACCGTCAGCCGGCGCGATGCGGGAGCGAAGAGGCACGTGGCGCTCGCTCAGAAGCCCAGCATATTCTTCGGCAAGTTCACGCCCAGCAGGATCTGGAAGATGACATACAGCCCGACGGCGTTGCCCGCCGCCACGAGGGCGGTGGTGAGCCAGCGCTCGCGCTCCACGACGCGGAGCAGGAAGGCGGTCAGGAGCGCGGTGGCGAGCAGGAACCCGAGCGGCTCCACCAGGACAATAAAGGCGGCCAGGCCTCCCGCGGTTGCCGCGATCGCAATGGCCGCCCGGCGGTTCGGCAGCGGGGAGCGGCCCGGGGTGCCGCCCGCCTGGCGGGACGCCCTGATGATCAGAAGGATGGAGAGGACCGCCATCAGCACCCCCAGCCAGAAGGGGAGAAATCCGGCACCCGGCCCGAAGGTGGCGCTGGGGGGCATGCGTCGAGACCCTTCCATCACCGCCAGGGAGAAGATCAGCACGATGATTCCCGTAATCTGGTCGGCCCGTCGCATGGCGTATGCTGCCTTTCCCCGTGAGGGAGACCGGAGCCCGGAGTACCCGGACGGAGGGCGGCTCGCACCCTCCGTCCGGCCGGAACCCCGTCTACTTCAACAGGCCCATCGCCTTCAGCACTTCCTGGTAGCGGGCGTACTCTTTCTCGTTCCACTTGCCGAAGGTCGGGCCGTCCATCCAGGCCTCGGAGAGCATCCCCTCGGCGACGTACTCTTTGTAGATCTTGGTCTTCGTGTATTTCAGCAAGGCGTCCTCCAGGACTTTGCGCGCCTCCTCGGGAATGCCACCCGGCGCCACCAGGCCGCGGTTCTGTACGTAGACGGCGTCGATGCCCTGCTCCTTCAAGGTGGGAACGTTGGGGGCCCCCACCAGGCGCTTCTCGGCAAAGACACCGAGCGTCAGAACCTTGTTGGCCTTCGCCAGCTCCAGCGCCTCACCCGGATTGGACACGGCCAGGTCGATGTGGCCGCCCATCAGCGCGGCGTTCACCTCGCCCCCGCTGTTGAAGACGATGAAGTTGAACTGGACTCCCGCCTCCTTCTCGACCAGGTAGGCGCAGATCGAATCCGAGGAGCCGAGCTGCGTGCCCCCCACCGTGATCTTCTTCGGATTGGCCTTGGCATCCGTCACGACGTCCTTCATGGACTTGTACTTCCCGCCGGCCTTGACGATCACCATGTACTCGTCGAAGGCAAAGTTGGCGATGGGCGTGAAGTCCTTGGGGGTGATCTGGGATTTCCGGAGGATGGGCGTGGTCAGAAAACTGGTCACCGCGGTCAGGAGGAAGTGGGGATCGCCTTTCTTGCCGCCCACGTACGCGAAGGCGATGGCGCCGCTCCCGCCCGGCTTGTTCTCCACCACGATCGGCTGCGGGAGCAGCTTCTCCTTGTCGAAGGCGGCCGACAGCGTGCGGGCGAAGATGTCGCTGCCGCCACCCGCCGCGGAGTGGACCACCAGGGTGATCGGCTTCTCCGGAAACTTGGCGGCCCCCTGCGCCTCCCCGAACCCCAGCATCAGGTACAACGCGACCCAGACCCCAACCGCTACCGTCCCATGCCTTTTCATCGCGAACCTCC
>Ga0315294_10005012_pt1 | contig 14519 bp, 13 predicted proteins | sample YL17G13_40_MG_FD_203626 | JGI IMG/M metagenome (GOLD analysis project Ga0315294, IMG submission 203626) | Sediment microbial communities from Yellowstone Lake, YNP, Wyoming, USA - YL17G13_40 | ecosystem: Environmental > Aquatic > Freshwater > Lake > Sediment | place: USA: Wyoming | collected... | reverse complement strand
AAAGAGGTGGACGCAGCCGGATCCGATGATTCAGGATATATACGATCCGCAGAGTTTGAACCGATATTCGTACGTGAAGAATAATCCGATGAAGTATACGGATCCAGATGGATTCGTTGCTGTTCAATTAGGAGTAAGTGGCAGTGGAGGTTTGGGAGCTGGTGCAGGTGGGGGGGTGGGTCTTGTTATAACTCATGACGATGAGCATGGTTTTCAATTTGGTGTTTATTTTGATATTGGTGCTGGGGGGTGTATTGGTGGGGGTGTTTCTGGTGATGTTGAGGGAACTCTTACTCCTTCTGCAAATACGGTTGAGGATATTGGGGGCATATCTGATACTATTTCGGCTAGTGGTCATTATCCTGGAATTGGAGGTGTTATGGGGGGAATAAGTGCTCCTGACAAAAGTTCAGAATTATTGAGCTATGATCCCGATTATTCAGATCTTTCCAAACTCGGTTATACCTTCGGCGTTGGAGAAGGTGCTGATGTGGATATACAAGAATTTAAAACAAACACTCTTACATGGACTTTATGGAGAGAAAGAACAGAAACAAATCCAATAACAAAAATACAACCACAATCTGCATCCAACGCACAAAATAATCCACAAAAAACTTTAACTAACACATATGCGGGGGGTGGATCAATAACTTCAGAACCATCCATGGGTACAAAACCATATGTGCAAAAAATCGAATATCCCAACTCTTTACAAAATTCATTTATTAAATCTACCGAACAAAAATGTAATACTCCAATAAATGGCCAAGGAATATACTTTTATTTACCAAGTATAGATTATTATAACAGGTGATAGGTATGAATGAGATAAATTTTATCCCCGTTATATTGTTTTATTTAATCCTCTTATTTTTTGGTATTTTTGCTTTTTCAATAATATGCACTGGTATTTTTCAGATAAAATTACTTGTATATTTAAAAAATTCAAAAAAAGAAAATTTCAAGAGATTTACTTTTAATTTTTTTCAGGATATGCTGAGTTTTTACATTAATATTTTTAATAGGATAAAAAAAATCTTTGGAGATATAATTAAAAAATTGATACCTTCTAAAATATTGTCAAATCCAATTAATGAAAAAGAAATGACAAAAATACAAAGCAAGTATTTTCTTTCTGAAATTGAGGAAAAGGATCCCAATATCAAAAAATATATAGGTAGGATAAAATTATTTCGAAGAATTGCATTTAGTTCGTTCTTTATTATGATCATCATTTTTTTCCTTATCTTTATTCTTCTGTTTATCCAATCCATTTTTTCTTCTGGGATATAATAAATATCTAGAAGGTATAGGGCATTAACAAACCGATTGAAGCTAGGGATTAATGACCTTTGACTCAAAGTTCTCATCTTCAGCGTCGCCTCTCTCAACAGCACAGGCTCCAAAAACTACTACTTAAGCGACCATCTCGGAAGCACAAGCGTCTTAGTGAACAGCTCAGGCAAATTAATAGAGAAAACGCGTTACGACCCGTTCGGGAGTGAACTCACAGGAGGGAACAAAAGCAAATACGGCTACAACGGGAAGGAAGAGGACGTTACGACGGGCTTGCTCTATTACGGGACGAGGTATTACAATCCGAGATTGAAACGATGGACGCAGGCGGATCCGACGATTCAGGATATATATGATCCGCAGACGTTGAATAGGTATTCATATGTTTTGAACAATCCAATAAAGCTTACAGATCCAAAAGGATTATCCGCGTTACTAATCGGTACGGGTGTCAATGGTGGCTCGGGTTCTGGTTGGTGTGGTGGACAAGGATCGGTATATATTAATGGTGAAAAAAAAGGTTATTATTCTTATTACGGGGGAGGTATATTGGCGGGCCATGGTGCAGCGGCTGGATTAGAAATTACTTACATCCCCAAGGCAAATGATATTAAAGATGTGGAAGGGGAATCTATGACATTTGGTACTAAGTATTTTTCATATGGGGGAGCTTCATTAAGTGTGAACTATCCTCTTGATTCTAATAAAAAAATTCATTTTGATGATCCAAGTTACACTCTTTCCGGTGGTGTAGGTGCAGAATTTGCAGTATCGGCACTGTATACTATAACGGAGGTTTCTCTAATACAATCCTACAAACTTCCTCGCTTCTCACCATCTACAGAAAGCACCCAGGTTTCATCTGAAAATTATTTAACAGTCGGCAAGTCCAATATCCAAACTACCATTAAATCACCTCCAAGTTCTGATTCATCTTCAAGATTTTCTTCAAGTTCTTCTGATTTTTCAAGAGGCACTTCTGATCCGGGGATTTTATGCACAGGGGGATTCTGCTTTTCGGCAAGACGAGATTATAACAACCCATTCAGTATTAATAATTGGAGATCTACATCTGATTCTAGTTCAGGATCTACTTGCGATTTGAATCACAACATAAATCAAAACCTTAATTTTCTCCCAACCTATAGATGAAGGGGGTATATAGAATGGTTTCATGGAAAAAATAAAATAGGTTATCTCTAATTCATTTATTGGTTTTATCATCGCATGCAACTATCAAGTAATTATTTTTCCAAGAATTCATTGAAATTAGTCTTTATATTATGTGATGAAATATAAGGTTCTAATTTTCGAGAAATTTTGCGGAAAAAATACTTTTGATCCAATGGATGCCAGGTTAAACAGATTGGATTGCGATCTTGATATCTTGAATAAATGTGTATTTTGATAGAATATATCGATTTTATTAATTGAATCTTTTCAATATCTTCAAAAGATAAGAATTCACCTGATGGAGCATCCCAAATCATTTTAATATTTGCCCCATTTTCGTATAAATCTACAACTTTTGCATTAAAAATGGAATAATAAAATAAACTAATAAGAGCGAAAAATGAATTTAACGTATATAAATCTTCGAAATACATCGAATATAAGGGAAAATGGAACTGCAAAAATGGTATAAGGCTTATTAATATTGTAGTTGTCCCAGAAAAAAAGAAAAACCAGAATATTCCAAAATCAATGGGCAGATAAATATTGGTGACAAACTTTCCTTTGTTTAGATTTAATGAAGTGCTAGGGGAGACGATAGTTTTTGGTAAATGATCAATTAAATTCGATAGTAATATATCGGAACTGCCTAGGGGATATAATAATATTTTTTCTTGTTTTTTTTCCTTTAAAGAAACATGAATCATACTAACAATGAATTTTTTTTGAATATCTATCTTTTCAATATCTTTGAAAGGAACGAACTCCTCTTTTGTTCCATGAAAATAATTTTTTTTGAAGTAGATGCCATTTTGATAAATAGTAAATGTATCGCAAATAAATAATTGAATAAATGGGTATATCAAACTTATAATTATCAAAAGCCAAAAAAACAATGATATACTGCCGACAGTATTTGAAAAGAATGAAAATGCTATTAGGATGGCAAAAATTGATACTAAAAAGGGATAAACACTCGACAGGAGATAATCTCCCAATTGAGGGAAAATCGATTTGCCTTTTTCTATTTTCATATAGTAATTAATAACATTGAAAAATATAAAGTTATTGTTTGGTAGGGGAGTAGCGAGATCTTTTGTTAGTATTCTCTCAAAAAATAACCAAATGAAAGCGGAAAGAATCGCAGAATTCAACAGCACCGGCTCCAAAAACTACTACTTGAGCGACCACCTCGGAAGCACAAGCGTTCTCGTGAACAGCTCCGGAGAACTTTGTTTATCATATAATTGGATTGCATGACGAAATGGTATATTCGAGACAAGGAAAAATTAAGGGATTATTTGATTATGAATTTAAACAGGATTCATTGATTTCTTCACAAATCCCCCGCCGTAACGTTTTTCCGCCTTCTTCCAGAAGAATTCAAACACTTCTTCACCCCACTTTATTGCAGAGGGGTTTTTGCTTATGAGGATTGTGGAATAGTCAAAATGGGGCTTTTCCCTTGTGAAAAAATGATCAACAATACTCGTCGACTGAAAAAAGTTTATATTAAAAAATATTAAATACTTTTTGGTTTAATATAATATCATGCTGAATCAGAAAATGTTACACAATCTTATTAATCAAGACGAGGGAATGAGGCTTGAGTTTAAAAAATCAGCCGAATTCGAGGAAGCGATGGGCAGAACGCTGTGCGCCTTTGCGAATGCTGAGGGGGGAATTCTGATATTTGGGATTGAAAAAAAAGGAAGGGATATGAAAATCGACGGCATAAAAAACAGGGATGAAACCTATCAAAAAATTCAATCTGTGCTTCACCAACTGAAACCCATTCCGATTCATTCAACACAGGAAATAGAAGCCGATAGAAAACTCTTCGTTATTCTGGAAATGCAGCCTTTGCCAATATCGGAAATCTGCTTCTTTAGGAAGAAAGCGTACAAAAGGGAGGGCTCAATAAGCAGAGAAATCAGTGAAAGAGGTCTTGTTGATTTTCTGAAGATGAGGGGTTCGATTTCTTATGAAGAAAACCGCTCTCTTGCAGAACTTGAAGACATGGATCCAGATAAAATTGACAATTATCTCGCTTTAAGGGGGATTGGAGATGAAAAAAGAAAGGGGACTGTGATAGAACCCATTCTCGCAAGCATCGGAGTGGTGAATAAAGTGGGAGGGTTCTATATAAAGAATACAGGCATACTTTTTTTTGCCAGGGACATCAATAAATTTTTCCTCAATTCTGAAATCAGGATTGTCAAATACAAAGGAAGAATAGCGGAATTGGAAAAGAAAGAGTCAGATCAGAGAATTGCGGATACCGTTTATGAATTATTTATAAAAGCATTTGATGTTATCAGAAATAAAGTCGGAACTTATTCCAGAATAATTGACGGGAGGAGGGCCGACGAACCGATGATCCCGGATGTTGTGCTGAGAGAGGCGTTGACAAATGCGATTGGGCACAGGGATTACTTTGATCCCAATGGAATACTAGTAGAGATTTTCGATGATAGGGTACAGATTACAAATCCCGGCTCCCTTTTGCCCGGCCAAACATTAAAGAATATTGCCGAAATAAAAAGGCATAGAAATCCCCTTCTTTACAGGCTTTTGAATGATATGCGTTTGGGAGAAGGTTTGGCCCTTGGGATAAAGGAAATGTTCAGGACAATGAGGAAAAACAACCTTCCCGATCCTCTTATCAAAGATCTTGGAGGATTCTTTCAGATAATCCTTTACGGTCCTCTATCAAGAAATGCCGGGAAGAACATTGAGGATGTATCGGAACGCCAAAAAAAAGCCCTTGATTACCTAAAAACACACAAATCAATCACTGCTCCATTCTTTTCAAAATTCGCGGAAATATCGCACCCGACGGCAATTACTGAATTGAATGACCTTGCTGCAAAGGGGTATGTGAAAAAAATCGGCAGATACCGCTCTTCAAAATACATCCAATACTAATTTACATTAAAATATTAAACTTAGCAGCATTTAATGTAATTTAATGTAAATTTGTCTGAATTTATCCTGGGTTGGCGCATAAATGAGTATTCACAAATCCCCCGCCGTAACGTTTTTCCGCCTTCTTCCAATGATATTCAAACACTTCTTCCCCCCATTTCACTGCAAAAAATTATGTTCGCTAAAAGCGAACATATGTATACAAGCGAACCTAGTATCGATGAAAATAACACGAAAATGAATTCACAAAACCCCTGCTTTCACGCTCTTTGTCCAGATCTATTTTTCCATGAAAAGTATTTTGTATGAACTTGTTCATACAATTCATTTATTGAATATTTTTTCCAAATCATCCAAATCATAGAGAAGGATGTTTTTTCCCATTATGGTTCTTTCCTTGAAGGATTTTGCAAAAACAGCAAAAACCTCCTTTCTCCTTTCGCTCTTCCAGTCAACAAAACCTGCTTTTTCCTGCAATTCATCAAGTATTTTCATTGCATCTACGTTTTTCTTCCATTTGCATTCTGCGAACAGAATCTGGTTAGTTTCATCGTTGATTGACACGATGTCAATTTCAGCTGTTTTTCTCTCTCCGTCTTCCCTATACGCCCCCCACCATGTTCCGATGTTTGTTGATTTTATTGGATTTGAGATTCTAATTGCTTCGGCGCATATTTTTTCAAATGTTTTTCCAACATAGGAATTGAAATTGTTTTCAAAATATTTCTGGAAATTCTGAAAAACAAATGAATCCAAATCGCTTTTGAATGGATAGATAAAAAGAAACCAGAATTTCATGCAGTTGTCTTTTATTGAGTAAATTGTTTTCCTGCTTTTCTCAATCGAGGTGATTGGCTGGATGGGTTCCAGCAAATCCAGTTCAATCAACGTGTCCATATATCGTGTAATTGCAGTTCTTTCGATTCCTATTGCATTTGCAAGATCATTTATTGTATTTTTTCCTCTGGATACTTCCTTGAGAATTGAAAAATATGTTTTTGGCTCCCTTAGTTCTTCCTTAAGAATTATTTCCGGTTCCTGGAATAACAATGATCCCCTGCTCGCAAAGGCATCTCTGGCATTTTCAAAAATGCTCTTTTTTTCGTCAAGTTCAATTATGTAAAGGGGAATCCCTCCGCTCATTGAATAAAATTCAATGCATTTTTCGATATTTAAATGAGGAAAAAATTTCATTGCTTCTCTGAAGTAAAGCGGATCCACTTTCCATTGCCCTGTTCTTCTGCCGTATAGGGGGCTTTTTCTTCCCAGCACTTCTGTTTCCATTGAACCGATGCTTGAACCGCATAATATTATGTGGGCCCCCTTTTCTCTGAAATTCATATCCCAGTACTTTTGCAGAATTGAGAGTATTGCCTTGTTGGCATCTACCAGATAAGGAAATTCATCAAACACCAGCATGATTTCATTCAAATTTTTTTTCTTCAAATACTCCATGAAAATGGAGAATTCTGAAATTGGATTAAGAATCAGGGAATCATCTTTAAAAAAATCACCTGCATCTTTTGAAAAATCATTGATTATCTCCTTCTCAACTTCCTGAACGGCCAGAAGGTAGAGGGATTTTTTTCCTTTCAGAAACTCCTTTAACAACTCTGATTTGCCCACCCTTCTCCTCCCGTAAATTACGGTAAATGATGCAGGCTTTTTTATTTCCTTTTCAAGGAATTCCAGCTCTTTTTCTCTGTTAATAAATTGTATGAACCTGTTCATAATGATTATGCTCATACTAATATTAATAAACTTTTTGGTGAATAACCCAGGGCGTATTATTCTATCAAAATATTAAATTTAATATTTTTAATATATTTTAATGTAAATTCTTCAGAAATAATCCCAGGTTGGCGCATTAATGGGCATTTTCACAAATCCTCCGCCTTAACGTTTTTCGCCTTCTTCCAGTAATATTCGAACACTTCCTCCCCCCACTTTATTGCAGAGGGATTTTTGCTAATGAGGATTGTGGAATAGTCAAAATGGGGCTTTTCCCTTGTGAATAAGTTGACTGCAAGCGTATCATCAGCCAAAAATGCGCTGAATTTGACGTCCGCGACCTTCAGTTTGTAGTTTTCGTGCTTTTCAAGCAGTTTTCTCATTATTTCCCTGTTTCCGGGCTTTCCTAAATATTCAACAATCTCAGGGGAAAGCACAAAATGCACCTGCACTCCCCTCTTTATCAAATCCACCACTATTTTGAAGGATTTTGGACAGGAATGGGGCACTATTCCAATCAATCTCCTTTTCGGGCTCCCAACCACATCCAATTTGCGCGCGTATGCCTTCCCGGGTTCAGTGGTTGAATCCTCAATAAGCTCCCCATCAGAAAAAACATTGATCTTATTAAGAAATTGCGCAGGAATCCCCTCATACAAATGCGAAGTCAGCCAGTGGTTCAGTTTGTTAAAGGTTGATGCCAAATCCTGAAATTCAATCAGTTTTGCCCTAAGAACCCTTCCATAGGGAGTTAGCGCATATTCTCCGTGTTCTCTTGTGATCAGCCCATTTCCTCCAATTCTCTGGCTGATGAGGAAGTATTAGGGGCGTCTGAATTGACTGTATTTTTTAATTCTGACAAAGTCATTGGCTTTTCAAGGGAGAGAAGAATATTGGTTCTTAATTTGGAGGTGCAAATACATTTCAATAATGAATCAATGGAAACGTTTTCATTCATGCAAACACCAATTATGATTTTATTTCTTCATTTAATATACAATTCATTTCTTTGTCTTTGTCTTGGGGGATTTCTTCAAATCCTCAACTTTCATAGGTTTAGTTTTTTTCCAGTAGAAATCAAAGAGTTCCTCTCCCCATCTGACTGCTTCTGGATTAGAGCTAAAAAGCATGGCACTCCAATCAAAATGATCGGGGTTATCAAGATGGGATAGGGCTAAAACAAGAGAGTCGTCTATGAGTAAGAACATAAAGTGCACATCTGCAACTTTCATTTGAACATTCATATTTTCTAAAAGGGCTTTCATTTGTTGGATGTTCTCTGCTTTGCCCATATATGCTGCGATATCCGGGGCTACAATAAATTGACAACTTGCACCTTGTTTAGCCCTATTAATGACTATTTCTATCGCTTCTTGGCTGTATACGAGTATTATTCCCTTGATTCTTTTCTTTGCTTTTTTCATCAACTCCATTTTTTTTGCGTATGCTTTTCCCGCTTCAATTTTTGAATCCTGAATTATTTGCGCATCTGAAAAAACATGGATATTTTTTTTGAATTGAATTGGGATTACATCAAAATTATGGGTTTGCCACCAATTACCATGGTTATTGAAAGTAGTTAATAAGTCCTGGAATTCATTAAGTTTGGATCTGACTATGCTGCCAAAGGATGTTAAGGAATAATATCCAGATTTTCTGGTAACTAGTCCCAAATCTTCAAGCTCTCTGGCTGAAGAAGATGCATTAGGAGAATCCGCATAAATTGTATTTTTTAATTCTGCCAGAGTCATGGGTTTTTCAAGGGAGAGAAGGATGTTGGTTCTTAATTTAGAGGTGCAGATGCCCTTTAAAAGGGATTCTATTCCCATGTTTTGGTCTGTATCCATTGCTTCACCTTATCCAAATATAATACATTAAAATTGTACTACTTTAGCGTGTTTCCAGTAATAATTGAAGATTTGCTCCCCCCATTCAATTGCTTCTGGTTTTTTTGTAAAAAGCATGGCGCTCCAATCAAAATGATCCTTTTTTACTTTGTCAAATAATCCCAACATCAATACATCATCAATCAATAAAGAGGAGAATTCAAAGTTGGCTTCCCGCATGTATAAATTACTAAAACTGAACATTTTCTTACTTTTTTTAATAATATCCGGATTATACATGAGTTTAACAATATCTGGCGGGATGACTAACCTTATAATTAGTTCCCTTTCCAAGCAATTTACAACAGTATCCAAACATTTATTGCTATACATCATTACAATGCCTTCTGCTCTTTTTTTTGCCTTCAACATAAGATTTAGTTTATGAGTATAGGCTTTTTCGGGTTCAGTTTTTGTATCTTCCACCAGAATCGCATCGGAAAATACAGAAAGTCTGTTTCTGAATTCCAAGGGTATGCCTTCAAGATTATGCGTTGACCACCAGAGGTTATTAGTATTGAATGTAGTCAATAAGTCCTGAAACTCAATCAATTTTGATCTGATTATTCTCCCAAATGGTGTTAAGCAATATTCCCCATGATTTCTTAAAACAAGTCCAAGTTCTTCAAGTTCTTTCGCTTTAGAAACAGTATTTGGAGCATCTGCTTTAACTTCGTGTTTCAAATCCGAAAGGGATAGGGGTTCATTTTCTAAAGAGAGCAAAATGTTCATTCTAAGCCGGGATGTACAGATTCCTCTTATTAATACGTTTAAGGAAGTATTGGTATCACTTTCGCGCATATTCCCCCCACAAATTTATGAACATTTTCGTTCAGAAATTATGAATATTATAACTATGATAGTTTAAATGGTTAATGGTATACTTTCCAATATTTTACGAAACAATCTTTTTCCTATAATAACTAAAAAGATCTTCCTTCATAATTTTTAGATGTTTTCCACAATGGAATGATTGATTTAATTCCTTTTTCTTCGATTAAATGACCAACATGAATTGCATCGCCCCCATGTTTGAACATGTCTTCAGCGTCTAGTTCGGTTTTTATTCCGCTTGTGGGTATAATAAAGAGATTTGTATTTTGTCTTAAGGCTTTTATATGTTGAACGGGTGGCGGTAATTTTGCTCCGGATCCTCCTGCCATTATATAAAATTTGATCCCTAAAAATTGCATCGCAAGACCAATTGAAATAGTGATTTCAGGCTTATTTCTTGGAACTGGAAAAGCGCGTAATATCCATGTTGATGTTGAAAGAGTTTCTCTATCATCAAATACATATGCTGTTGGAATTGCCTCAAAGTCGTTTTCTTTTATTGCACGCGAACTATTTATTAGTAAATCCTTTTCAAAATATGGATTTTGGGAATTTGGGAAAAAACTCCAATACACTGCGCTTTTGCCTTTAATCCCCTGGATAGATGGAATTGCAGAATTTGTAATATACGATATTGAAATTAATCCATTATCTTTGGAGATAATATCGATGATCTGTTGCATTTTCCTTGCATTTGCAACACTACTTCCAACGGATATAACTTGGATATCTGTTTCTTCTTTTAATATTTTCATAGCCTTTTCAACTTCTTCAATTCTCCATTTTTCTGGATCAAACTGGGGTATTACTAATGGATGTTCCTCCCGTAAATTAAAAATTTCTCTTTCAATTTTCCCAGTCATATTATTACCTCTCATTGCATTCGATTAGAAGAATAAGTCTTCCCCTGTTAATATCAATAGTTGGTTTTTCTGACGAGTACTCTTTTTTAAAAACACTTTGAAGAATTCCTTCAAGAAATCCCCGTATTATTAAAAAATCTATATCTTTATAATATTTTGTCCATGGGAAATAATCAATAATCACTTTTACTTTCTTTCCTCCAGATATTGTTACTTCCCCCCAACCCAATGCAGATAGAAATTCTACAATTTCACCTAAATTTTTACTAAAGTTGCCAAATATGTCTGCGCCAACATTCTTGGCACATTCTTTAATGAGATTTTTTATATTTTCATTTATGAATTCCTTTTCAAATAAATACATACCACTCACTTCTAATAGAAAAAACCTCTCATTTTTATATGACATTATTCCATCTTTATATTTAAATATCTTCGCGTTAAGATATGTCTGTAATGATTTTTGATATTTTATTGGAGTTTCTTTATTAAAACTTTGATATTGAAACGCATTCTGTTCTAGATTTCCCAAATTCGTTTCTGAGAAGACTTCGTTATGCTTTTTTTGTAAAAAATTTTTTGGGGCACATGTTACATTGCATAAATGGACTCCATCATCGTATCTGCTATTAAATAAAACTCCTTCAATATCGAAATCTTGGAATAACCATGCGATAATACCTGCGGCTCCAGCAGGAATAAAAAAATAATCATAACCAATTTTATTGGCTACGGCAAAATTTGTTAAATTATATTCAACTACTTTATTATTTACGTCAGTCTCATTAATGATTTGAGTTGCATATGTGCCCTCGACAAATTTTGAGGCAATGGTGACCCATTTTTTTAATTCATCACCAGGATGTTCTTTAATATTTTCGAAATGTCCAAGTTGAGCAAAACTATAACCGAATTTTTTTCCAGCAGAGTAAATTTGTTTTTTTGCTTCATCCCCGTATTTTTCGATCAGTTTTGATTCAATATTTATAAAAAAACTTTCAGGCATTAAAATTTGTCGAGCGAAAATGGGTGTTTTTCCAGATATTCTAAAATCGACGAATCCAGGAGTATCAAAAATTAATGCTCTTGGCATGATATATTGCCGAACATATAAACCCACAACGCTGTCCTTTAGATCTTCCATATTATACCTCTAGAACAATTCCACCTTTAGAAATTATGTATGATACATTTCCTCCTTTAATTTCTGTATTTCTCATTTTTCTGATTTCCAAAGTTCTATTGGTACTTTCGCCAACGATCATGTATCGTAAAACAATAACTCCATCAGTTAAAAACTCTGAAATTGTGTCCCTGCTCAGACCTTGAGAACCCTCGGGCAATTCAGAGATAACAATGGATGTAGTCTGCATGTTTTTCAGGATATCCGTGATCTCGATAATTGCCTTTCTGGACATGACATTTCCTTGCGGAATAATCACAATGGGCTTATCGGATTGAATATTTAGCATTTCTGAAAACTCAACAAGGCTTGCAATTTCCATAAAAATACTGAAGGTTGAAATTGAATCAAGAACAAAACGTAAGGGTTTCTTCTCTTCAACTAATTGTTGAATATGTTCTTTTATTGTGGCAAAGTGAAGATTTTTTTTCCTAAGACTGATTATTTCAATAATACCGCTGTTTTCGTATTGTTCAATGTCAAGAGATAGCTCTCTGCACTGCGTTATTATATCTTCTCTGGGTTGTTCAAAAGTAAGAAAAATGCCTTTTTCTCCATTTTTTGCCCCATCAATTAGAAATTGCAACGCAAATATTGTTTTCCCAGAACCAGCAAGACCTGTGAGTAAAATAACAGCTCCTTTTGGAATACCCCCACTTATGAAATTGTCCAAACCCGATACGCCAGTACTTATTCTCTCTACCATTTGCGTACCTCTCCTTCTGAAATCATTACGCCTGTTTGTTCTATTGAAAATGAAAATTCAACAAGAGGATGCTTTGTACTTCGCATTTTTTCGATCATTAACAAACGTTTTCCCATTGCTTTCTTTAATTTCACGACGCCATCAACTAAAAATTCGCTCACGGTGTCCCTCGATAGATAGGGAGAATTATCGGGCAGTTCGCTTGTAAGAAGAATCGTAATGTCCCAAACTCGCATCCGCTCTATTAAACTTAGAATTGATTTTCTAATCACCGCATCCCCAAAAACGACTGGCATTGTTATATTCTCCATGTTTTTGAAGTCTCTGCTGATTTCTATGCCTTCCAAAAGTTCTGCACAGGTGATAAGTGTGGTAAGAGAGTCAAAAACCACTCTTTGTGCTCCAAATCCCTTGACTAATTTCTCAATTTCTTCCAAAACCCTGTCTATTCTCACATTCATTGCCTTGATATTCAATACGCGCAGGAGGTTTTTTTCCTGCATTGCTTTCAAGTCCCATCCAAATTGAAGACCCTGCTGCTTGATTTCATCAACTGTCTCTTCAAAAGTGATGTATATTCCCTTTTCGCCCTTTCTTGCGCCTTCAACTAAAAACTGTAGACCAAAAATAGTTTTTCCTGAACCCGGTGTTCCTGAAACTAAAATCGTACTCCTCTCAGGATATCCTCCTTGAAGAAGCTCATCCAAACCCTTGATTCCTGTTGTAACTTTTGCCATGAAAATCACCTGTTATTTGTGTGTTTTTTAAAGCCCACGCATGCCTGTTTGACGGGTTCACTTTTAGGAATGGGAGTGCTGTATAAGCCACCTGCAGGCTGTCTTCGGGCTATATCTGAATCTCAATAGTATTTATATTAATTTGTTTTTAAGCTTTGCCCTTGGATTTGCCAATGTACTTCCTAACAATTCTGACACCTCGGTAAAAAGGAAAAGGTTCTTCATCCCAGAAGAAACCATGATTTCCCTAAGAAAGAAGCTATTTGTCGTCAAACAAAAACAACTTGGAGAGATGTCTAATAGGAGGATATGGAAGATGGCAAAAATCAGCAAATCTTCTTATTACAGAATAATCAGGAATTTTGGCACTCTGTCCCCTTATCTCATCAGGAAAAAGCTTTTTCAAAGAACCAAACCTGGAAGAAAACCGTTTCCTGTTCCTTTTGAAGACATCCAGAAAGTCATAGCAAAAAGACTGGCCACCAGGTCAAATGACAGGGCGATAGCACAAATTCTCAGAGGGGAAGGCATAGAAATATCCCATTGCAGAGTATATTGCATACTGAGAAGTGCCGGATTGATCCATATGTTGAAGGAAAAAAGGAAGAAAAAGAAATGGGTTAGATGGGAGAGGAAGCATTCCCTTTCACTTTGGCAGACCGACTGGACCACATTCCAGGACAAGCAGCTGATCGTCATCATTGACGATGCATCAAGGCTGGTTGTTGGATGGGGGCTTTTTGACCATGCTACTTCTGAAAGTTCAGTTTTAGTGATGAAAGAAGCAATTGCCAGATATGGAAAACCCAAGGCAATGCTTACCGGAAGAGATCCCCAGTTCTATTGCTCCCAGAAAAAAGACAGGGACGAAGGCAAAACATGCTTCCAGAAGTTCCTCGAAGCCAACGGGATAAAACACATTCTTGCAAGAGTCAACCACCCCCAGACCTGCGGAAAGGTTGAGAGGATTTTTGGAGAGATAAAGAAGAGGATTATTGCATGGAAAGACTTCCAGACAGTTGAAGAGACAATCCAATGGCACAACACAATAAAGCCCCACATGTCCCTTAGCGATGAAAACAGGCTTGTTACGCCAGTAATGGCTTTTGAATCAAAGATGCACCATAGGGCAAAAATAATAAAAACATTCAAAGAGGTAGATTAGCATGAAATTTGACC
>Ga0315294_10005010_pt1 | contig 14524 bp, 7 predicted proteins | sample YL17G13_40_MG_FD_203626 | JGI IMG/M metagenome (GOLD analysis project Ga0315294, IMG submission 203626) | Sediment microbial communities from Yellowstone Lake, YNP, Wyoming, USA - YL17G13_40 | ecosystem: Environmental > Aquatic > Freshwater > Lake > Sediment | place: USA: Wyoming | collected... | reverse complement strand
ATCGAGATATTTATAATCGTCCCAGTGAAGTGTTTCATCTGTTACCCTCAATTTGCAAAGGGCATCAAAAAAGGTTTTGACCTCCTCTGGCGTGCGGCAGGCGTTTGCGAGATAAATCTCCATCCCGCCACAAGTGATAGACTTCATAGCTATACCAACGAGATTGCTGATGAGGACCATTTTGCCGCAAAACATCTGTCCAAACCAGTAATTCAGGGTCAGGAAATGGAGCGCCCGCTCATTATCACCCTTCAGCATGGCAAAGATAGCTTTTGTGCACCGAACCTTGGTCTGCACCTGAGCATCGAGAAGATTTGGAATCCCGTAACCAACCCACATTAAGGACGTGGCAACAGTCCATGCATTTACCTTGCAGACGACCGCCTTCCCCATGAGAGATTTAATGTCCTTTGCTTCAACCTGCTGGGCAAAACCGCCAGAGCATATCAGGGACAGAAAAATCCCGGTCAATATAATACTCCATTTCTTTTGCCACATAATCATCTCTCCTTAAAGACTATAAACGTTTGACGAATTCCCATGAAAAGGGTTGACCGCCGTCAAGGATATGATGGAAAAACGTTGCCTTGCTTTTCACCAACCTGCATTGAAGATGTATATGATTTCTCAAAAGGAGAAAAATGTGATAAAGGGTATTCTCACCATTCTTTTCAGTCTGATGTTCTTAACCACATACGGGGTAAATCCACCTTCATCTGGTGCAGGCGCTGCCGCCCAGAAATCGCCCGCCTTTGACGCCGCACTCGCCGAATGGATGAATCTCCTTCCCGCGGCGCCATCCGTGGGACAGAACGCCGCGCTGACCGTTAGAATCGGCGCCACTTTCCGCTCTCTGCCCCTCTCCGCCTTCTTTCGCTCAGGTGAAAAGTCCTTTTCAGTAACGCTCCTTGACGACGGCGCACATAGGGATGAAAAACCAAATGATGGCATTTACACCTGCTCCTTCCCGGCGCAGGACACGCCCGGTCTCTGGACATGCGTCATCATTGCCGGACATGATGCCGCCTCACGGGTTTACAGTCTCCCCCAAATCTTTGCCGTGAGCGCAAAAGGCACGGAATATCGCGCCCTCTGGGCGGACTCATGGAATGATGGGTTTCTGACGCGGGAACAGGCGCAACAGTTCGTCAGGACTGCGCGAGAGGCAAATTTCAACGCCCTCATCATCGAGATTCGCAAGGTCGGCGACGCCGCTTACGACTCCCGCATTGAGCCCCGCGCCGCAAATCTTAAAGACCCCGCCTTCGACCCATTGAAATATGTCATAAGTCTCGCCCATGATACAACAGGCGGCAAAAAACGCCTCGAAGTCCACGCCTGGGTCGTCGTCTACCGCATCTACAAGGGAAGCCCCGAACTCGGATTCCCCAGAGCGCCCCATATCCTCGGGACACACCCCGAATGGGCGTCAAAAAATCATAAAGGAGAGGTCTTTGACGGGGAATCTGTGTATCTTGACCCCGGCGTCCCCGCAGTCTCGGATTATACAATCAGCGTCTGCATGGACATCGCCACACGTTATGACGTTGATGGCATCAATTTTGACTACATCCGTTATCCCCAGGCAGGCTGGGGTTACAATCCCATCGCCCTCGAGCGCTTTCGGAACCTGTATAATCGAAAAGGCACGCCGGAGCCCACAGACCACGACTGGCGCGCCTTCCAAAGAGACCAGGTCACTCAGTTTCTCCGCAAGGCATACGTCAAATTGACATCTATAAAGCCATCTCTCAAGGTCTCTGTCTGCACCATCGGCTGGGGCGACATCCCGGCAGGAGATTTCAGCCGGACAGAGGCATATTCGGCTGGCATCCAGGACTTCAATGAATGGCAGCGACAGCAAATCTTAGACATCAATTTCCGCATGGGTTATAAGCGTCAGCAAGACCCGAAGACGAAATTGCAGTTCTTAAACTGGACGCGCTTTGTCCTTGGACATCAGTATTTCCGCATGACACCCATCGGTCTGGGAGCATATCTTAATACGCTGGACGATACCCTTGAACAGATGAGCGCCGCCCGCAAGGATGGCGCCAACGGTATCGTTTTATATTGCTATAGAGAAACCAATAAGAGCAAGACACCGTCCGCGCAATTCTATCCGGCATTCCGGAAGAGGGCGTTCCCTGAATGGGCGGATGTGCCGCCGCTCGCCTGGAAGTTGGCAAATCCCAATGGGACATTTGCCGGAACGGTAACAATCTCCGGTCACCCCGCCGATGGCGCACTCGTCTCTCTGCCGGAGTGCAAATTACAAACACGCACAGACGGCACGGGCTTTTTCGCCTTCACAAATGTCCCGGTCCGCCTTTGGCGGATAACTGTGAATGGAAAACCCTTCGGCGCATGTGATATCCAGCCCGGACGACTCACATCCGTCTCAGTCGGACTCTGATATGCCATTTGAATATTCTATAACCCGCATTCTGCCCCTGTTTTTCCTCCTTGTCCTTTCATCCCTCGGATACGGACTATTCGTACTTCATCTCAGCGGCTTTACAAGGCTCATGGTATACTCCGCCGAAGCGACTGCGAAGGCTGGACCCGCGCGGCTTTACATACTCCTCTTTTCCGGAGTGGCGGGGATTCTTGTGCTGGGCGACCTCTTTCTGCTGGTGGGAATGCTGGGCTTGCTCCAACAGGGCGTCCTTGCCGCGGTGCTCACAATGGGGATAATCCTCGGAGCAATAACCCTCCATCGCATCCCATTACCGACCCCGCCCCCGCGTCCCTCAACCAATTGTCAATTGTCAATTATCAATTATCAATTATTTACCCCCTTCCTCCTGCTCATCTTCCTCCATGCCCTCATTCCGGACGTCTCAGGCGATGCATATCTATATCATCTCACCGTTCCCAACTATTACGCACAGGAGGGCTGCATCAGGCGCGTCCCAATCAGTTTCTGTTACAATTACCCATTGCAGATTGAGATGTTTTATATGACTGCAATCAGGTTCGGGCAGGAGCAGGCGGGGGTCATGATGAACTTCGCCCTGACGCTTCTCACCTGCGTTGGGCTTTATCTTGCCGGGCAAAAGTTAGCGGGACGGGGCGCTGGGCTCATTGCCGTGTTTTTATTTATCTCAATGCCGCTCGTTATGCAATGGGCGCCAACATCGCTCGTTGACCTTTCCACCGGGACTTTTCTTATAGCGGCGCTTCTTGCGCTCCTCCACTGGCGGGATGGGTGGGAGCAACCCTGGCTGCTCCTTGCAGGGATATGTGCGGGAGGGGCGGTGGCGGTAAAACTCCTCATGGGCGTTGCGGCATTTGTGATATTCCCACTCGCCATCCTGACCTCACTCCTTATACACAAAAAGCCTCTCCGCAACCTCATCGCTTACGGAGCGGGCGTCTTTTTGCCCCTCCTGCCGTGGATGATAAAAAATGCCCTCCTTGCGCAAAATCCCGTTTATCCTTTCTTCCTGAATCTCTTCCCGACGCACCCTGACCTCATCCAATCGGCGCGCATACTGCACAATATGCATGGTCTACCCATACCTGATATAATGAAGCAAACGTGGGTCAGGATGGAGGGAATCTTTCCCCTCCTCGCATGGGATGCCTCCTATATGCCCATCATTGCATTTGTGCTCATCCCTATACTTTTTGTAGAGTCGCTCCTGTTGAAAAAAGAGCGCCTCCCGTGGGGCATCCTCTTCCTCATGTGGGTCTTTCTGCTATATTATGGCAGCAATATGCAGGTGCGGTGGTTTCAGGGATTTTATGTCCTTTTTGCACTTGCTCCAGCGTATATTATAACAAATCTTGCAAAAAAACACAAGGCGGCGACACGGCTTGTCATGATTGCAGGGACAGTATTCCTCTTTCTCATGGCGGGGAGAAACTATTATCTCCGCATATTAGCGTCGGCGGAATATCCCTGGACAGCCCTCTCGCGGCAAACGCTTGTTCCCTATATCCTTGTCCAGGAAAAGAATATTGCCGGACGTTTCCTGAATAATTCTGTCCCTCCCAACGGCAGGATTTTCCTTTATGATATTGAGATTTTATCCACCGGACGGTGGCTCAGGCGGCGTTTCATTCAGGCGGGATTGTTTCAATTTAACTGGTGGGAGACGCAGAATACCACACCGGAAGATATACTCCGTGAAATAAAAAAAATGGGCGTAACGCATATTGCCGTGACAGTGCCATTGCAACACCCCTCGCTCAGACTGCTCCTGAAGCGTTATTTCAAAAAAGTGCCGGGCGGTTCCACCTGCGAACTTTACCAGCTGGTTGAAAAATGATAAACGCACCTGAAATAATATTGAAATGATATTGACAATGAAAATGAATTAGCTATATATATACCTCTGATTTTCATAATATTATAAAACAATATTCGGAAATTCTATGGAAATGAAATTGGAAATAATCAAATACCAGATACCTGAACATTGGATAAAATACGACCCTTTAGAAATTTTTGATGAACTCATCAATGCATCTGTTGAAATTAATTCTCTACAATCCATTCCCTATCAGAAAGATTGGGTTGAATCCCTTCAGAAGATGGAATTGAAGCGCGAGGTGGCGGGCACTTCCCGGATTGAGGGCGCAGATTTTACAGAACGCGAACTTGACATCGCCCTGTCGGAATCCCCGGAACAATTAATGACGCGCTCCCAGCGACAAGCCCATGCCGCCTGCCTGACATATCGCTGGATTGCAACCCTGCCACATGACCTGCCCATCACGGGCGACCTGATCAGGGAAATTCACTGCCGGATTATTACCGGCGCCGATGACGACCACTGCGAGCCCGGCAGGCTTCGCGGACAGGACCTGAATGTTACATTTGGTCAGCCCGGTCATCGCGGCGCGAAGGGCGGAGAAGAATGTGAAGCGGCATTCAACGGATTTGTGGAAGCCCTTAATAACGAATATAAGCGGCATAATCCCATCCTTCAGGCAATAGCCGCGCATTATCATTTCGCCGCCATACATCCATTTCTGGACGGTAACGGTCGCACCGCGCGCGCCCTCGAAGCCCTCATGCTCCAGAGTGCCGGACTCCACAACACCTGCTTCATTGCCATGTCAAATTACTATTATGAGGAAAAGACTGCTTATTTGAATTCCCTTAGCAACGTTCGCGGAAATAATTTTAACCTGAATTCCTTTTTCAAGTTTGCCCTCAAGGGCATCATCTCCCAGACAAGGCGCGTTGGCGTGGAGATTCAAACCCATGCCGCCAAGGCAATATTCAGAAACATCATGTTTGAACTCTTCGGACGCCTTAAATCCGAACGCAAGCGTGTTATTGGCAAGCGCCAGAGGGAACTTCTCGAAATTTTACTGGATGTTAATCATGCAGAAGTAATTGAATTATATAAATTAATCGAGATGACTTATGAAAAACTAAAAAGCCCTTTTAAGGCTTACATCCGCGATCTGCTCAGTCTAGTAAATTTGAAAGCCATTAATATGCATCAAGACTCCCAGAATAAAATGGATATATCCATTAATCTCGATTGGCCGAAGCAAATCAACGAAAGCGATTTCATGCAAAAAATGAAAATACTACCCCGCCCCAAAACATTTCATTTCTAAAAGCTCTCTCATGCATTACATAGATACGATTTTATATTGACAAATATCCCGCCACTATAGTAATTTGTAGTGATTTTAACATGTGGTGAAGTCTTCCTTTGTAGCAACTTCATTATTTTCAACAGCCTGCTTCGCCGAAGTCGCCGTCGCAACGGAGCATGGCTACGAAGGCTGAATCCGGGTGCATGGCATCAAACTGTCAGTCCGCCTCAGGCGGACATAAAAAGAGCGGTATGAGCTTTAATCCTCAAAACCCCGTGGTCGTCCAGGCAGACCGCAGTATCCTCCTTGAAACGGATAATCCCCGCTTTGAGGAGGCGCGGGATGCCCTTGCGCTCTTCGCCGAGCTTCTGAAAAGCCCTGAACATTTCCACACCTATCGCATCTCGCCCCTCTCCCTGTGGAACGCCGCCTCCGCCGGCATGACTGCGGATAAAATCATCAACTCCCTGTTAGAATTTTCCAAGTATGATGTGCCTCAGAATATCATCCAGGACATCAAGGATTATGTCCAGCGTTACGGCAGGCTGAAACTCCTGAAACATGAGGCATCGGATAATTTACTCCTCCTCTCCCTCGATGAGGCTCTCATCACAGAACTCACCTACAACAAGGTGATGGAACCCTTCATAGAGGCAAAGTTAGACAAGAATAATATCATAATCAAAAAGGGCATGAGAGGGCGGCTGAAACAGACGCTCATCAAAATCGGCTTTCCTGTGGAAGACCTTGCGGGATATGTGGAGGGTGAACACCTGGATATAAATCTCCTGAGCGTCACCCGCGCCAATCTCCCATTCACACTAAGGATGTATCAGCAGGATGCCATGGACATCTTTTATGCGGGAGGGACAAGCCGGGGCGGCAGCGGCGTCCTCGTCCTGCCCTGCGGCGCGGGTAAAACCATAATCGGCATCGCCGTCATATCGCGCCTCAAGCAACACACCCTCGTCCTCTGCACAAACATCACAGCCCTGCGCCAGTGGCGCGATGAAATCCTCGATAAAACAGACCTGTCCCCCGCAAACATCGGCGAATACAGCGGCGAATTCAAAAATATAAAACCCATTACCATCACCACATACCAGATTCTCACCTACCGCCGCAAAAAGGATGAGGATTTCATCCACATGAACCTCTTCAATCTCCAGAGCTGGGGACTTATCATCTATGACGAGGTTCACCTCCTGCCTGCGCCCGTCTTCCGCGCTGTGGCGGAAATCCAGGGAAAAAGACGACTCGGTCTGACGGCAACACTGGTGCGCGAGGACCGAAAAGAGGATGATGTTTTTAGCCTCATAGGTCCAAAAAAGTTCGATGTCCCATGGAAGGTGCTGGAAAAGCAGGGGTGGATCGCCAAGGCGCTATGCACGGAAATCCGCATCCCATTGCCGGAGGCAGACCGCCTCAAATACGCCGTGGCGGACTCCAAGGCAAAGTTCCGCATCGCCTCGGAAAACCCCGCAAAGATTGAAGTTGCCAATGAGCTCATCGCCCACCACAAAGAGGATAATATCCTGATAATCGGTCAATACCTCGACCAGCTGGATATCATTGCCAAACGGTTCGTCGCCCCCATCATAACCGGCAAGACACCCAACAAAGAAAGGGAGCGCATCTATGGCGAATTCAAAACCGGCAAACTTAAACGTCTCATCGTCTCAAAGGTCGCCAACTTCGCCGTCGACCTGCCCGACGCCAATGTGGCAATCCAAGTCTCCGGGACATTTGGCAGCCGCCAGGAGGAGGCGCAAAGGCTCGGACGCATCCTCCGCCCGAAGGCGGAAGGCAACTTCGCCTTCTTCTATTCCCTTGTAACAAAAGGCTCCAAGGACCAGGAGTTCGCCGCTAATCGCCAGCTGTTCCTCACAGAACAGGGATATCGATACCGCATAATATCTTTGGAAAGCATGGAGGACCTGGCTGAAAAACTGAGCCGGGAATAATTGTTGTTGCACTATATCGCCTCAATAATGCACTATGTAGCCATAACTCTGGATAAAAAATGAAGAGTCCAGGGAGTTGAGATTTCTATGAAACTGATGAGCATACTCAAAACCCTTAGTTATTCCGTGCTGGAAAAAATACGGGAATTCTGGGATATTCAGTCACCGCCTTTCCCCGAAAAGGGCATGAGCGAAAAAGTCCGCCAGAAAAAACTGATGGAGCACCTCTATTTTCGCCTCCAGATTGAACAATATTTCCGCCACACATTTGAAAAACTCTCGAGGGATGAAAAAATTCTCATCTACTTCCTCACCATCCACGGCGGCGACCTGGAAGAGGATGAGGTGGCGTGGCGCTGCTTCCAGGGTAACCATCAGATACTCAAAACTCATGTGGATTCCCTGACTGAAAAGGGCTTTGTCTTCTTTGAAGACCTGAGAACCGAAGAGGTTGGCGCCCTCGCCGACTCCGCCAAAGCGCTTGCGACGGCTGGAATGGTGGGCGTCCCGGAACCGTATCTCCGCTTAATAGAACTCCCCGCCTACTGGGAGGGATATCTCGGCAACTTTCTCAAAGACCGCTCTTCTCAGCAACTCCGCTCCATGGTCACTGACGGTCTGAAACTCAAACCCGCCTCCAATAAGAAAAATTACCTCCTCCTCCTGATACGTAAATTCCTCCTTAACCCCGCCAATCTGAAACAATACGTCGCCTTGCTGCCCAGCCAGGAGAAAATTATCTTTGAAACCCTCCTTAACAAAAAGGGGGTCTGCATCTACCGCGACCTCCTTGCGACGGGATATCAAAAACGCTACGACCACTCCAAGGCGGACTTCGTCAACAACCTCCTCGCCTCGAGCGGTCTAATCTTCACCGCCGTGCCCGACCCGAATAAATACAATAACCTCCTCATGATACCACGAGACATAGAGTTCATCATCTCCCATGATTACCAGCCGGATAACCGCAACCTGAATGAACTGGACACCGTAAGCCTTGTCAGTGAGGAGCCGCCGCCGACCATCATCCTCGACAATTCCAACTTCCTCCCCCGCGACCTCGTCATCTTCGCCAGCTACGTGAACCGCAGCGTTGTCAAAACCCTCTCAAACGGCGGCATCGGCAAGAATGACCTGAAAAAGATACTCCCCTTCTTGTCCGTCAATAAAACTATCAAATACATCTCCTTCCTCGCCCTCTTCTGTATCATCAAGAAATTCATCCTTGGCGTAGGCGGCGTCTGGAAAGTCACCACTAACTTCATTAACTGGCTTGAAGACTCCCAGCAGTGCTACCGCGACATCTACCAGTTCTGGCTCGAAACCAATGAGTGGAATGAGGAATATATCGAGGGGGACACGGTTCATGCCGAGATGTTCCCCAACAATCTCATCAACATCTCCGAACTGCGCAAGATTATCCTGAAAAATATCGCCAACATCCCCCATCGGCGCTGGATGCATTTCAGCTCCTTCGTGGAGGGTCTCCTGCCCCAGATAGAAATCAATATACCAAACCGCGGCTCAAACCTTGTTATGGAAAAATACAACCGCCCGAACCACTTCATCGCGGAATCAGTCATCGCCGAGACGATGTACTGGATGGGACTTGTCACACTGGGTCTTCGCTCCCAGGATGATGTTAAGCGCCTCGGCAACCGCACACTCAATATCCCCCAGCTTGGACAGAAAAAAATCAAACGGAAGCACCAGAAGGCTCTTGAAATCGAATTCTACTTCAGGCTCACAGAACTGGGCAGGCACATTATCGAAAAGGAAGACCCCTTTGACCCCGTCTCTCTCTTCAAAAAGAAACAACGCGAAGGCATACAGCCCATGAAATATGAAATCCAGCACTTCGTCGTCCAGCCCAACCTCGATGTCATCACACCTCCCGACCTCAACCTGAGAACCTTCTATCAATTGAATGAATTCGCCGACATCAAGAATATCGATGTCATGAGCACCCTCTCCATCACCCGCGACTCCCTCCGGGAGGGCATGGATAAGGGTCTGCGCGGAGATGAAGTCCTCAAATTCTTAGACGGGGCATGCCGACCCGGCTTGCCGGAAACCGTCAAACATCTCATTAATGAATGCAGTGAAAAGCACGGCGAAGTTTACATGGGCTTCTCCGGCGGTTACATTCGCGTGGATGACCCCATACTGCTTGAAGACCTGCGTTCACACAAGAAAATCCAGGACGCCATCAAGGACATAATAGACAAAAAGGTCGTCCTCTTAAACCCGAACGTGGATGTAAGGAAACTTGCCAAGGAACTCCAGAGGCTCGGATTCATGCCACAGCTGGATTCCGAACGCGTGCACATCACCTCTGACCAGAAATTCCACCTGACTCTCACCAGGGAAGACCTGTATTACCTTATCGCCTCACTCCGTTTCATTCTATCCATTGAGGAGGTATTTGGCTCCAGTCTCACCGAGGACAGGGTGGCGCCCCTGATAGAACACCTGAAACCCGACCCCTCAACCTACTACCAGATTAATTTCTACGCCGAGGAGCTCTCCAAGAACTTCACCAAGCATTTTCAAAGGGCGCTCAACAAAAAAATCGCCGCCGTGACAAGCAAATACAAAAAACAACTCTCCAGCCTGCTCGCCACTACCATACCCCGCATGCCCACAAAGTATTCCTTCGCCGGCTCCAACCCGGCAACCGACTATGCCAATATCAAGGACATGCTGGAGTTCGCCATGGAACATGACTTCCAGATGGAGATTGACTACCTCACCACAAACACAAAACAGATATCCGAAATTATTGCGCCGGAGTCGCTTGATAATGACAAGGTCTATGCCTTCTGCGAAAAACACGACTCTTATAAGGTCTTTAACCTGAAACGCATTAAAAAGGCAACGCTACTGTGAGTTCGTGAGTCCAACATCGTCCGAAATGTCCGAAAGGTCTGAAAGGTCTGACTTCTTATGAGACTCCTTTATCAAACCAGTAAGGGAAAGCAAAGATGGTGGAGCCTCACCCGCCGGAAATTCACAATCGGTCGAGACACCACATGCGATATCGTCTTGAATGACCCAAAGGTATCACGCATCCACGCCGAGATCCTCTTCGAGAATGAGGGATGGGTCTTTGCTGATAAAAATTCCACAAACGGCTCCTTCATCAATGGCGAACGCATAACGCGCAAATGCCTCACGCCGGGCGATGCCATCATTGTCGGCAACAGCCGCCTGAGCGTTTTGGAGGGCTCCGATACAAGCCGCGTGGAGTGGAAGGATGACCGCCCCGTCATCACTGCCCAGGTCCCCGTGGAAGATGTGGGGATAAAACTCTCCGAAATGACAGCAAAAATCACCGGAAGCCGACTCCGCCAAAGCGCTAGAGACGGCTGGAAGCGGAGCGCTCGCCCGTCAGGAAAGGCGATTCATAAGCCTCAAACGGAAGAGAGCAAGGAAACTTCAAAAATCCATAAACTCATAAATCACCTATCCACAATCTATAATCTCTCTCGCGACTTTACTTCTATCATGGTGACTTATGACCTCTTCACCATGATGGAAAAACATATCTATGAAATCTTCAATGACGTGGAGCGTTTCTGCCTCTTCTCCAAGTCTGAGGATGACAAGATATTCAACGCAAAATTCCTGAGCGCGCGAAATCCGGATGAACAAAGCGGATTTGAGGTCAGCCGAAGCATCTTTCAATTCACCGTTAAAAAAAAGGTCGGCGTTCTCCTGGCTGACGCCACCGCAGATAACCGCTTTGAAAAGGCGGATAGCGTGGTCAACCTCAAACTCCGCAGTATCATGTGCGCACCTCTCGTGTCCAAAGGGGATGTTATTGGCGTCCTGTATTGTGATAACCGCTCCCACCCCGCCTGCTTCGATAACCAGGACCTCGAACTCTTCACGGCAATGGCAAACCAGATCGCTGTGGCGCTCGATAACGCCCGCCTCTATGAAGATGTCCAACGTTCTTATCATGAGGCAATCCTCGCCCTCATAAACGCCATCGAAGCCAAAGACCCCGACACTATGGGACATACCCAGCGCACCAGCCAATACGCCCTCGGCATCGCCCATGAACTCAACCTCGATGAACAACAATGCCAGCGCGTTGTCACTGCCGCAGAAGTCCACGATATCGGCAAAATCGGCGTCAAGGAACGCCTCATCTCCAAACAATCTCAACTCTCTGACACGGAATTTCACACGTTGCAGGAGCATGTCCTCATGGGGGAAAAGATATTAAAACCCATCACCTACTTGCATTACATCCTGCCCATCATACGGGGACATCACGAACACTTTGACGGCACAGGCTACCCGGATGAACTTAAAGGCGAAGATATACCCATGGAGTCGCGCATCCTCGCCGTGGCGGATGCCTTTGACGCCATGACCTCCAAGCGCCCCTATAACATACCCTTAAATTTCTCAGAGGCGCTGAATGAGTGCAAAAAAAACTCGGGCACGCATTTCGACCCCAAGGTCATGGATGCCTTAGAGCGCTTTATCGCATCAAACTACGAACTGACGGATTTCCCCACTTTTAAGAATGGGGCAAATAAAGGGGAGTCAACCAAACCGCAGGAACATAGTTAACAAATCCCTGTATATATGAAAAAAGACCGCATACTTTATCTCAATTACACCAGCATCCTGACCCAGGGCATCCTCCTTTCACAGGTGGTCGTCCCTCTGAAAAGGCTCTCCTCAGAGGGATATAAAATCACACTCGTCTCCGGTGAAAGGGGCAAAGACCTTAAAAAAAGGCGAGAGAGGGAATCTCTCCACCGGGAACTGGAAGTGGCGGGCGTGGAACTGGTCTTCTTCCGCAAAACACTCCCGCCCTATCTCCGCGTGGAGACGGGCAATTCAGGCTCATCACCACTGCGGGCGCTCTTCTTTCTTTATGACTATGTGCGTTTCTTTTTCATGACAGGGTGGCTGGTTCTTTCGCGAAAGTGCCGCATCATCCACGCGCGGAGTTATGTCCCAGCGCTCATCGGACTGTTCTATCAGCTGGTTTTTCGCACACGGCTTATCTTTGACCCGCGGGGAATCCTCCCCGAAGAGCTCATGCTTGCCCGCAGATGGGACAGGGGCGACCTGCGATACCGCTTCTGGAAATGGGTGGAGAAACTTATCCTGCGGAGGGCGGACACCGTCATTGCCCTCTCACGCCCCTTCAAGCACCACCTCCAGCAAATCGTCCCGCGCAGTGATATCTTCATCACCCCATGCTGTATTGACCCGGAGCGTTTCAACTATGACGAGACCCGTCGCCAGACCATGCGCACCAGCCTCGGCTTGGGCGATAATTTCGCCATTGTCTATTCCATCGGCTGCTTCGTCCCCTACCAGGTGCTGGAGCGGGCGGTGAAACTGTTCAGCATCCTCCGTGAGGAACAACCGGATGCCCGGATGCTCATCCTGACTCCCGAGGCGGTCACGATGCGGGATTATGCAGAAAGGCGCGGTCTGGATATGACCGGCGTCTCGCTTGTGCGCGCCCCATTCTCACAGGTGCCTGATTATCTCATGGCATGTGATGCAGGTTTGCTTGTGCGCCATCCCTCAATTGTCAGCCGTGTCGCCTCACCCGTGAAATTTGCCGAATATCTCTCCTGCGGTTTGCCCGTCCTTGCCTTCAGTGGCATCGGCGACACCGAATTCATCATTAAACGCTTCTCCGTGGGGGAATGTGTGGAACCTGATGACAGGGAGGATATCCGCCAGGGCGTCCGGCGCCTCCTGTCACTCGTGAAGAGTTATGGACCAGGTCTCCGGGAGCAGTGTCGCGTCACCGCCCTGCGCTTCTTCTCATGGGACACATATCTACCCATCTACCGCAGGATATACGACATGAAATGATGAATTTTGATAATAACATAATTGTCAATTGTCAATTGTCAATTGTCAATTTATAAGGTTCGCCATGCCTTCTGTCCTTCACATATACAAGGATTATTATCCGCCCGTCATCGGCGGGATTGAAAAACATATAAACGAGGTGGCACAGGGGACAAAGGATGAATTTGAGGTGCGTGTCCTTGTGGCAAATACCCGACCCAGAACGGAAATCAGGGAGATTCAGGGCATCACCGTCATCAAGGCGGCATCTCTCGGACGCATCGCCTCAGCGCCCATCTGCCCAACCCTCCCGCGTCTCCTTAAAACCTATGCCGCGGACATCCTCCACTTTCACTGCCCCAATCCGACCGGCGACATCGCCTATCTCCTCGCCAAACCAGAGGGAAAGGTCATCGTCACCTATCACAGCGACGTTGTGCGCCAGACCTGGGCAATGTTCGCATACGGTCTCCTCCTTCGGCGCTTCCTGAAAAAGGCGGACATTATACTCCCCACCTCACCCAACTATGTCGATTCATCCCCATATCTCTCGCGCGTGAGGGAAAAATGCACTCCGGTCCCGCTGGGTATAGATACGGCGCGGTTCGAAAAAACGCCCGTCATTCAGGCGCGCTCCGAGGAAATCAGGAAAAGCGCACGGGGAGAACCAATCATCCTGTTCGTTGGACGCCTGCGCTATTACAAGGGTCTCCACTTCCTCATCCAGGCAATGCCTCTGGTCGATGCCCACCTCTTCATCGTCGGCTCCGGCTCGGAGGAAAACGCCATCCGGAAACAGATTCGCCTATTCAAAGTCATGGACAGGGTCACTCTTACCGGTGCGGTGAAAGATGAGGAACTTGCGGCATACTATCATGCCGCTGATGTCTTCTGCCTTCCCTCATATCTCAGGAGCGAGGCGTATGGACTTGTGCAGCTGGAGGCGATGGCGTGCGGCGTGCCCGTTGTGAGCTGCGACCTGAAAACGGGTGTGCCTTTTGTGAATCAGGATGGCAGGACGGGTATAATCGTGCCTTGCGGTTCACCATCCAAACTCGCCTCCGCCCTGAACACCCTCCTCAATGACGACGTCCTGCGCCGGCGTCTTGGCGAGCAGGCAAGGAAACGCGTCCTCGCCGAATTCGATATCTCACTCA
>Ga0315294_10005008_pt1 | contig 14526 bp, 14 predicted proteins | sample YL17G13_40_MG_FD_203626 | JGI IMG/M metagenome (GOLD analysis project Ga0315294, IMG submission 203626) | Sediment microbial communities from Yellowstone Lake, YNP, Wyoming, USA - YL17G13_40 | ecosystem: Environmental > Aquatic > Freshwater > Lake > Sediment | place: USA: Wyoming | collected... | reverse complement strand
TGCGGCTAGTCGTCAACCCGGAGAAGATGGTCATCAAGGAGGCACAGCGCAGCTTCACCTACCTCAACCTCTACGGCTACGTTACCGACGCCGTGGTCTGCAACCGGCTGCTGCCCAAGGCCGTCGCCGATAGCTACTTCGCGCGCTGGCAGACGGCGCAGCGGCGGTACCGTCGCCAGATCGAGGAGGCGTTCTCGCCGCTGCCCGTGCTCACGGCGCCGCTCCTGGAGCACGAGGTCGTCGGGATAGACGGGCTGCGCGACCTGGCGCAACGCCTCTTCGGCGACGAGGACCCGACGCAGATCTACTACCCGGCGGTCGCGCAGGAGGTGCGGGCGCGGGACGGCGAGTACGTGCTCAGCCTCGGCATGCCGTTCGTCGAACGGGAAGCGATATCGCTGTCGCAGCGCGGCGACGAGCTATCGATAAAGGTCGGCACCTACAAGCGACAGGTGCTGCTGCCGCGGGCGCTAGCCGGTCGCCGGGCGGTATCGGCGAAGATGGAAGGCGACCGCCTGACGATCGCCTTCGCGCGGGCCGAGTAACACCACCTCCACATCCCGGGCGGGCACGGGGGCCCGCCCCAACGATAGGCGGATTCCACCTGCCCCTACCTCAACAGCCAGCCACCGTCTTCGAATCCCGCTTCCGCCGTCGGACAGAGCAGCGACGACGCGCCGGCGCGCCTTATCGTGTAGTGGAGGTGCGGCGCGTCGCTGTAGCCGCTGTCGCCGCTATAGCCGATGACGTCGCCGCGCTTCACCGTCCACCGCGCGACCGGCGTGAAGGCGCGGAAGTCGCGCAGCGGCGCGAAGAGCGTCGCATAGTCGGAATCGGGGCCGAAGCCGGCGAGGAACGCGGACGGATCGACGGCGGCGAGGGTCAGCACCGGGTCGAGGTGGCCGTAGTCCGTGGCGAAGGCGCCGTTCTCCACGGTGACGAACATGCCCTTGCCGCCGCTGACTCCTTTGAACGGCGCCACGACGGCGCGCGGGCGGTCCGGGTTGCCCATGTACGGCTCACGGTCGACGCCGTAGTAGTCGAAAGCGTTGGTGACGGTGACGACGTTCAGCGTCGCCGTGCCGTCCATCGTCGCGCGGATGGGCGTCCCCACCGGCACATACCAGTCGACCGCCGGCTGCCCCTCGTACTCGACGTGGACGCGACAGTCCCAGCCGCTGCTGTTCGCGCGCTCCGGGTCGCCCGACGGCTGATCGTCGCTGCTGTACGACGACGCATCGCGCCCGGCACCCCAGGCGATGTTCCGCTGCGGCGATTGGCCGGCGACCAGCCCCAGCTTCGTCGACGGGTCGATGGGGAAACCGCGCGGCTCGGTCGTGTCCGCGACCGCTGTCGGAGCGGCCGTTGCTGGCGCTGAGGGCTTCGGCGATGGGGCAAGCGTCGGCGTCGACGCTGGGATCGCGGACGGCGTAGCGGTGGGCGCGCGGCCGCTGCCCCCGCAGCCCGCCGCCATCGACAGCGCGACGATCAGAATCAGCAGGGCCTCTCTTCGTCGGTCCACTCGTCGCTCCCATCAAAGGTTATGTCGAGCATAGCGCGATGGCGGCCATCCAGCAAAGGCCCGTCGACGCCAACAAATAGGGGACTCCGCGAACAGACTGGGGAACGTCGCCGGTCGATAATATGAGGCGATGAACGGATTCGGCGTGGGCGCAGCAGTGGCCGTGGGCATCGAGATCGGGGCGACGATAGTCAGCCCTGAACTCGATTTCGTCTACGTCCTCATGCTGATGCTGCTCTACGGGATGTTTACCGGCTACATTTTCGCCATCTGGCGGATAGCGTTGAGCGGCGTTCGTCTCCCCTCCTTCGCCGGAGGCGGGCTTCGCTCGTCCACTATCGTCTTCCGGTTCCTCCGCACCCTCTTCTCGCGCGGCAGATCGCCTTGACAGCATGACAGCCGTCTCCTAGTCTGAAACAGCGTTGTCCGGCCGTTTCGGGCGGCGCCGTATTCACTGAGGCGTAGGCCGATGCGACGGTTCACCAGGGGGCTTGCGGCAACGGTTCTGTGCGCGGCGCTCTTGGCCGCTCTCCCCGCCCGAGCGCAGTCGCCCGCAACCATCGACGTAACGCAGGTCATCTCCGCCAACTACCCGGACGTGGTCGCCGTCGTCAGCGTGCACGACGCGACGGGCGCGCCGGTCAGCGGGCTCGTGACGGCGAACTTCGCCGCCTCCGACGACAGCGGCCCCGTGCCCGTCATCGGCGCGCAGGCGGCCGTCAACGCCGACGTCGGCCTCGCCGTCGTGCTCGTAATGGATACGAGCGGCAGCATGGCGGGCGAGCCGCTGGCCCTCACGCAAGAGGCGGCGGTCCGCTTCGTCGAAAGCCTGCTGCCCAGGGACGGCGCCATCGTCATCTCCTTCGCCGACGGCGTGAGCCCGCCCAGCCCGCTGACCGCCGACAAGCAGGCGCTGGCGGCGACGCTGCAGGGCCTCCAGGCGGTCGGCTCGACGGCGCTGTACGACGCCGTGGTGGCCGGCGCCCAGGCGGCGAAGACAGCGCCCCTGCCGCGCAAGGTCGTCGTGCTGCTCACCGACGGGCAGGAGTCCGGCAACCGCAGTGCCGCGAGCATGGAGCAATCGCTCAGTGAGGCCGCGGCCGCCGGCGTCCCCTTCTTCGCCATCGGCGTCGGCGAAGACATAAACGTCCCCTACCTGGAGGAGCTGGCGAGGCGGTCGGGCGGGCAGTTCCTGGCCGCGCCCGCGCCCGCCGATATCCCCGCCGTCTACGACCGCATCGGCATCATGCTGCGCTCGCAGTACCTCGTGCGCGTCAGGCTCTCCGCCCCTGCGGACGGCGGCACGTCGGAGCTGACGCTGACGGCGACCGCAGGCGGCGCCTCGGCGAGCGGCAGCGCACGGTTCGCCCGGCCCGGCGTGCCATCGACGCCAACGTTGACGCCCAGGCCGACGCCGGAAGCGACCGCGACGGCCACAGGCGGCGGGCCGAGCCTAATGCTCTTCGCGCTGGCCGGCGGCATCGCCGCGCTGCTTGTGGGCGGCGGAGTCCTGGGAACGAGGCGGATACGGCGTCGACGGCTCCTCGCGACGGCGTCCGGCCCGACGCAGGCCGCCCGCTCCTACACGCCGCCGCCCGTCGCGACGTGGACGGGACCCGCTGCGCCGTCCGGCCGCCTGACGGTCGTCGACGGGCCCGGCAGGGGGAAGAGCGTCCCGCTGGGCGAGGACGCGGTCACCCTCGGCAGCGACGCCGACTGCACGCTATCGCTGGCCGACCCTGACGGTCGCATCGCCGGGCATCACGCGCGCATCTGGCTGCGAGAGGGCCACTTCATGCTGCACCACCTGGCGGGCGGACGCTACTCGACGGTCGTCGCGGAGAAGCAGTTGAAGTGGGCCGTTCTGGAGGACGGCGACGAGATCGTCATCGGCCCGCACCGGCTGCGCTTCGACGCGACGAGAAGCGAAGAATAGCACTACGCTTGTAGCGGGCTTTCCGTCTGCAACCTTCGATGCTCCGCACACTCCAGCTAACCACACCGACGCTCCATCCCGAGACTGCCCTCAGGGCTGTCGCCGTGATCTCAATGGCCATCGGCCCCCCCCCCCCCCAGATTCGGCGAAGCGCCGGATGCAAGATGCATCGTTCACGCTGTGGTGACAAAATGTAACACAAAAGCCCTAAAAAAGGCGCCAACTACGATTCCCGCTGAGGGAGAGCATCCGGGCTCCGTCTACTCGTCGAGATTATCCGCCTGTGGGGCAACAATATTGCATCCGTATCTGCGCACATCAAGCACCGGCCCACTCGTACTCGTGGCGGAGACCACCGAGAACCGGTGGGTCGATGTTCCCTCGGGCCTTGACCCGCTGCCTATCACGCAGGGGGTTGCGCACCAGTCTCCCGGCCACAACGGCGCCGGACCTTCATCGGGCAGCGTAAGTGTCAGCGCCTCGAATTAATGGCGCTCGTGCTGACCGGTGGCGGTGTCCAGTTCGTTCAGTTCCTCAGCTGTGAGGCGCCATTCGGCGGCTCGGGCATTCTGCTCCACCTGCTCCGGTCTTGTCGCTCCGGCGATGACACTGGCCACGTGGGGCTGGCTCGCCAACCACCCGATCGCCAGATCCAGCATGCTGTGACCCCGTGTTGCCGCAAAGCTCTCGAGCTGAAGCAGCACGTTGAAGTTCTGCTCGGTCAGAACGCGCTCCCCCATGCGGCCGATGCCCAGCCGGGTGCCTTCAGGTGGCGGTTCGCCGGGCCGGTATTTGCCGGTCAGAAAGCCGCTCGCGAGGGGGAAATAGGGAAGCATACCCAGCCCGTACGCGGTGCAGGCAGGCACTAACTCCCGTTCGATGCGCCGTTCCAGGAGGTTGTACTCGTTCTGGGCCGAGATGAGCGGCGAGAGATGCTCGGTGCGCGTAATCCACTGGGCCTCGACGACCTGCCAGGCGGCAAAGTTGGAACAGCCGATATATCTGACCTTCCCCTGCCGAACCAGGTCGTCAAGGGCGCGAAGGGTCTCTCCGATCGGCGTTAGCGCATCCGGAAAGTGAATCTGATAGAGATCGATCCAGTCGGTGCCCAGCCGTCTCAGACTCGCCTCGGCAGCCTCAAGAACATACCTACGCGAGGTGTCGCGGGACCTCGGGCTACCACCCATAGGTCCGGCGAACTTCGTCGCCACGACGACGTCTTTACGGCGGTCTCCGAGGGCTTTGCCGAGGTATTCCTCGGAGAGGCCACCGCCATAGATGTCGGCCGTGTCGAACAGCGCCACTCCCAGCTCCAAGGCCTTGTCCACTACGGCGGCTGTCTGCTTCTGATCGCATCGCCAGCCGAAGTTGTTGCATCCTAGCCCGACCGCAGATACCTGCAGTCCCGAACGACCCAGATTCCTTTGTTCCATCGAGCGCCTCCCCGCTGAGTGCTGAAGAGTGGCAGGCGCGCAGCGACGCGTCGAGCGTATTGAGCATCGGGTTTGGCTGCGCCCTGGCGGACTCAAAGTATGTCGTCTCCTCTCGCCGCAGGTCAAGGCCGGACATCCCTGGCAAGAAGACGCCCCAATCGGCGGGCCACGAGAAGCGTTGGCGAGCGAAAAGCGGAAACCGTATACTGTTTCAAGTTCGTCGCCGTCCGAAGGGAAAGGCAAAACCCGTCCATGGACCCTCAACCTGACAACTGGGAAGAGACACTCTTAAGAGAGAGCCTGTCGCATCGGGCGCGTTCGCTCGGGCCTTCCCCGTGGGGGATGCCTGCTGCGACCGCCCCTACCGTGGCCCCCATCGCTCTCACCGGCGGTATCCCTGACCCCGAGTCGCTGCCAATAAGAGAGCTCGTGGAGTGCTCGCAAGCCGTACTGGAGCAAAGCGGCCCTGATGCTCTCCGTTATGGCGGCGTTCAGGGCTATCTCGGGCTGCGCGAGTGGCTTGCGGCGTGGCTCAGCCGTCGGGAGGGTGTGGCTGTTGAGCCGGCGTGGTTCATGCTCAGCAACGGCAGCGCGGGAGCTCTCACCGCAGTTTGCGAGACCTTTCTTGATCCCGGGGACACGGTCGTCGTGGAGGCGCCTACTTTCCCCGGGGCTCTGCGGCCCATTCGCTCGTGCCTAGCTGAAGTCGTCGTTGTCCCCGTCGATGCACAGGGGCTAGTCCCGGAGCTGCTGGCGCAAACGCTCAACGGTCTGAAGCGTCAAGGCCGGCGAGCGAAGATGCTTTACGTTATCCCCAACTTTCAGAACCCATCTGGTGTCACCCTTAGCCTGGAGCGCCGGCGCGCGGTTTCAGAGCTAGCGCGGCGCCATCGGCTGTTGGTGGTGGAGGACGACGCCTACGGCGAGCTGGCCTTTTCCGACGAGCCGCCGCCTTCCCTGTTCTCTCTTGCCGAAGGGCTCGGCGTGATGAAGCTAGGCACCTTCAGCAAGACAATCGCCACCGGGCTTCGCGTGGGTTGGGTTCTCGCCCGGCCCAAGTACATCGAGCGTATGCTGGAGATGCGCTTCGACGCAGGAGGTTCGCCCTGGGTCCAGCGTACCGTAGCGGAGTACGCGCGCGCCGGCTTGCTGGAGAAGCGAATCCCCGACCTCCGCGATCTCTACCGTCGCAAGCGCGACCTCATGCTGCGCGCTTTGGAGCGCTACTGTTCTTCCTATGTGCGCTGGAATGTCCCGGAGGGCGGCTTCTTCATCTGGCTCGAGCTTCTCGGGGGAATCGATGCCTCTGTGCTTGCGGTGACAGCGCCGAAACAAGGTGTAACCTTCGTTCCCGGCGAAGCTTTTTTCGCGGATCAGCCCGGTCTGATCGCTGCAGAAGCGGGGAGGCAGCACATACGTCTCGCCTTCAGCTTCGTGCCAGAGCAGGAGATCGAAGAAGCGGTTCGCCGGCTCGCTGTGGCCATGAGCAACGCTGGACGGTGACTGGCGCGGACGGCAACGCGGGTGCTGAACGTTCGGCAGCCCTACGATGAGTCTGGCGGTACAGTCTGGCAGGCACACGTCGTCCGATTCCGCCGCATTTGTTGCCTGGCAGGACACAGCTAGGGACGTGAGGAGGCAAGAATGGCGACTTTCGATTCGGATGGTGTGTCCATACATTATGAGGAATTCGGCTCCGGTCCACCCATAGTCCTAGTTCACGGGTTCGCAAGCAGCCTGCGGGACAATTGGGAGTTGACCGGCTGGGTGAGTAGACTCGTCTCTGCAGGTCGACGGGTAATCGCTCTCGATTGTCGCGGACACGGCGACAGCGACAAACCACGTGATCCTATGGCCTACTCCGAGGGCAAGATGAGCGGCGACGTGATCCGCCTCATGGATCTACTGGGGATCGAGCGCACGGACCTCATGGGCTACTCGATGGGTGGGGCTATAGCCCTCGACCTTATCCTCCACGAGCCACAGCGCTTCCGCCGGGCCGTCCTAGGCGGCGTTGGTGCGCTCTTGCGCGGGGCAACTGAGTCGACCGCGATCGCAGACGCGCTCGCTACGGATGACCCCTCCGTGATCTCAAGTCCCCTTGCCCGTGCCTTCCGCGAGTTCGCCGAGCAGCGCGGCAACGATCTCAAAGCGCTGGCAGCTTGCATCAGGCGCGGACGGATAAGGCCCGACGCGCAGGCGATGGCTTCCGTCCGCATCCCGGTGCTCGTTGCCGTCGGAGAAAAGGACGACCTCGTGAGCGGCGCCGATCAGCTTGCAGCCGCCATCCCGGGCGCGCATCTCATAACCGTCCCTGACCGCGACCATATCACCGTAGTCGCCGACGGGCGATTCAAGGAGCCGATCCTCGCTTTTCTACAATGGGAGGGCCCCGATCTCGAAGAGTGATCGTCGCGCAGTCCAGCCACCCGGTGTCCAGGCGGAGGCGATCGAATGGTAGAACCACCCGCCCATCAAGGGTGGGAGCAGATCTGGCGTCGAGGCGGCTCCTACGGTGGCGACACGCCCGAGCCGCAGGTCGTCGAGTTGGCCAGCCGGTTGAAGGCGCGGGGATGCTCGCGCGTTCTTGACCTGGGCTGCGGCATGGGGCGCAATCTTCTCTGGCTGGCAGCAAACGGCTTCACCGTCTGGGGATGCGACGTGTCGCCGACCGCCGTCGCGGCATGCCGCCGCGCCCTGGCTGGATCAGGACTGTCGGCTGGCGTGCTGCGGGCTGAAATGACCGCCCTCCCTTTCGGCGAGAACGTTTTCGACGCGACCATCGCCTGGGACGTCATCTTCCACAGTACCGTGAAGGGCATTCTGAGAACGGTGGGCGGTGTCCGGCACTCGCTGAGGGACGATGGACTGTTTCTAGTCACGTTCAATTCTACGGAGTCTACCAACCGGCAAAATGCTCGCGATGCTCTTGCCCTCGGTGAGGCGGAGGAATTGGAGCCGGAGACATATGTGGTTCCTGGCGACGAGCTCGACAAGGCGTTGCCCCACCACTACACGACGGAGCAGGAGATCCGCGCCCGCCTGCTACCCGGCCTCCAAATCCTTTCGATCCAGCAATACGGCCACGAATACGAGGATGCTCGGGGGAGACATCGGACAGTGAAGTGGTGGGTTCTGGCGCGCAAACGGTAGATCTGGCCAACCGGGTGACGTCAGGTCTCCGCGTCCGGAGCGGCGACCCTCTGCTTGGGAAGAATTGAGTAAGGGGCTAGCCTCCTCCGCTGGGGGCAACTGATCAGGCGCCAGATTCAGTTCTTCGGTGAAACTTCGGTGATCCTTCGGTTGTCCCGAAGCTAGCGGGGCCCGTGGTCGCTGTGCTTGTACTCAATGGCTTGCAGGCCTCCGGGCCCGGCGGCGATCGATTCTGGCGGCAAATTGCCTCTTTTATGAGGAACCGCTGCATATGCAGCGGTTTTGAGGGGGTGCGGACAAGAATGCCCAAGAGAGGAAGGGTCGGCAGCCCAATCCGCCGACCCTCGCCTCCGCACTGAAGGGGTTTACTCAGAATCCGTTGGCTGAGGCTCCTGTGGGGTGGCAAAATGTCATCCGTATCTTTCCTCACTTACGCAGCCACCCACTCATATTCGTGATGCAGGCCGCCAAGCACCGACCGGGCCTGTGGGGTGCCAATATTCCATCCGTATCTGGGAGAGCACCGAGTGGCAAACCGGGACCGCCGAATGCCGGCAGAGGAGCGCAAACCCTCTGCCTATCACGCACGGGGTGACCGCGAGCCTTCAACGATGACCAACCCAAGGCTCCGCCTTGCTGCGTCTCCAGACCGTGGCCACAGCAACCTCGACTGTGGCAACGATCAGGGGGCAGTTCACTCTCCAGACCGGGATGGAGTGCGATGACCCAACGGGCCAGACACCGGGGTATAATCGGTCCGGACGAGTCAACACGACAGAGCGCGTACCAGAGGGACGAGCCAATGAATGAGCAAGCTAACCGAGAAATGAAGTTCGTGGAGAACTTCATTGAGTTTGGGGCGCTGCATCGCGCACGCGTCGCGTGGGGTCTGCGCGAACAGTTCAGGCGGACTCCGAAGGAACAGGCGAACTTGCGCGCATCGCTGGCACTGGATCTAGTCCAGACATACTTGAACACCTACGAGGACGTTGCGATCTGGCTGCGTGTCCTGCAGAAGTGGGTCCGACGTGAACGCAACATCACAGAGCTCCTCGACAGAGAGCGGGCCGTCGGTCAACGACATCGCGTCGGCCATCTGCAACGACTCAGCGTCGCCGAGGGTGGTCACACCGGCGAGAGCCTTGGACGCCGGCTTGGTCTTCCGTACAAGGATCGGGACAACTGGGAGGCGGTGCACCCTTCTAGCCGAGACCGACTGCGGCGGGACATCGATGAGTTGGCCAGGCTGTTTAACGCTCTCTTTTCAGGGGCGCAGAGTTGGACAAGGTCGGGCGACTTGGGTCTGTGGAGGGCATGGAACAAGACCAAGCACGGCATATTTGTCACTCTGAGACGAAGCAGGACAGGGGCAGGGAACATCCTCACGATCCACGTCAACCCCGACGATCTCGGGGAACGCTATGAGCTGCCCGTGCAGGACCGACACTTGGTGAGGCTGCTGGTGAGGACCTTCATGGGCTGCGTCTTTCTGGGGCGCGCACTGGACGTTGTATATCAGCTTCGGTTTCAGCGCGTGCCTGAGGTCAGTTGGATGGCCCACGCTGCTGCCATGAACATGACGGAGGTCAGCCGAGAAGATATCGAGGAGGTGCTCAGCGCCTCACATGTTCAGCGACAGTCCTGGCTGCTCGGCCCTGGCCCTCACGATCGGCCGTATCAGCTTGAGCCCACGTTCGCCATCAAGTTGGCCTCCGGGTGGCAGATAGGTGAAACTGACACCGACAACGTGGACTAGACTAGTCGCCACATCCACTCGGTCTGGGAGGGGGTGGGGTGCCAATATTCCATCCGCTGGACTCGTTTTCGGGGACAGGCCACATGGTTGAACCACCAACAGGAGGTGCGCTATGAGAAAGGATTTTTTCGACGTTCCACGAACCTATTTCACCACGTCATACACAAAGACCCAGGTCCCCATGTTCTTCTACAAGACTGCGTTGCGCGCCGTCAACTACTTCGTTGAGTATGACCGGGTGCTGCCGGTGTTGAAGGGGACCGGGTTGCTGCCGGTCCGCTTTTTCAATGGGAAGGCCCTCGCGTCGCTGACGTTCTTCAATTACCAGCAGGTGACCGTGGGCGCCTACGAGGAGGTGGTGCTGGCGGCCATCGTGTATCCGGAGGCACTGGGGCCGCCGTCAATGCCGTTTCCCAAGCTCCTGTTTGCCAAGAAAGAGAAACGGTGGAAGAACATGGGGATGTATGTCATCGAGATGCCGGTGACCATCCCCGCAGCGAGGGCCGCGGGACGGGAGATCTGGGGTTTCCCGAAGTTCCTCACCCAGATACCGTATCGACTGTCCGGTAACCATTTCGAGTTCGGCGTGGTGGATCCGGATACAGAAGAATCCATTGTGGACGTGAAAGGGGAGACCGGTTTGGGCTTTTCGGTCAAGGCATTTGACCTGGTGTCGTTCAACAACTACGAAGACACGATCTTCAGGGTCGCAACCGAAGTGGACGGCAAGATCAAGAACTGCACCTGCAAGTCGATCGAAGTCAAAGTCGGACCCAGCAGGCACCGCATGGCGGAGAACATCCGCGCGCTCGGGCTGGATACCGCCAAGCCCTTCGTCGTGATGAGTTCCGACTACCTGCAAACGCGCTTGAACCCCGGAAAGCCGGTGGCCGATTGGAAATCTCCGGCTCTCCCTTACCAATACGACCAGGAGGTGGAATTCTACAGAAGACAGAAAGAACTTCTGGGAGAACGGTCGTGACGAAGGAGCATGGCAAAAGAGTCCTTGTCACCGGCGCGGGCGGATTCATCGGCGGGTTCCTGTGCAAGAGACTTATCGACGAAGGTTTTTCCGTGAAAGCCCTGGCCATGCCGGAGGAAAGTGCAGATCACCTGGAGAGAATGGGATGCAGCATTGTCAGGGGTGACCTGACAAAGACGGATTCCATCCGCGGCATCTGCGAAGATGTTGAAATGGTGTATCACCTGGCGGGTCGGGTGACATATTGGGGCACCCGGAAAGACTTCTACGATGCCATCTACAAGGCTACGAAACATCTACTCGAGGAATCTTGCGGCAATGGCCGGCGGTTTGTCCTTGCCAGTTCCGTCGTGGCCATCGGGTTGGGACCCAAGCATCTCAACGGTTACCGCGAGGCGGATCCGACCCGAAAGACCGGCATATTCTACGGGGACGCGAAACTGGACGCAGAGAAACTGCTCTGGCAGTACCATCAAGACGGAAAGATCACCGGTACGGTCATACGTCCCACCAATGTGATCGGCCCGGGGAGCGTCTGGGTTCGTGATGCGGTGGACACCCTGAAGAAACCCTTCTTCCCGCTCGTTGATGGTGGAAGGTGGAGCGCGAGCCTGGTATACGTGGACAGCCTTGTGGACGCGTTTCTTCTGGCCGGAACGAAAGACGAAGCCAGGGGCCAGACCTATCACATCATGGATGACTACGACACCACATTCCGGCAGTACTTCTCCGATATCGCTGAAATGATGGGGAAACCGATCACCAGGACGACGTTCCTGCCGATTCCCTTCGCTGTGGCATGGCCATTGGCGGGCCTGATCGGGGGAGCGGCCTCCATTTTCGGCTTGAAGACCTCACTTACCCGCCATAGCGTGGCAATGATCGGCCGCAACAATGATCTGGACACGTCAAAGGCCCGGCGCGAGCTCGGGTGGAAGGCAAGAGTATCCTACGATGAAGCCAAGGAGCGCATCCGCGAATGGATGAAACAGGCGGGTCTGGTGGCTTGATATGGAGTTCTTCGGATGAAATGGACGGAGTCCTAGAGGCGCTTGGTATGCGAGGAGGCGCTGGCTGACCTAGCTCACAGCGCTTGGCGGATGGCTTAGGACCCCGTACAATCCGGTCGTCAGATGTCACCCGGGCAAGGCCGCAGGATTCGTCCTCGCAGAGGGCCATCTGACCGTCCACCTCAGATTCGGCGAAGCGCCAGATGCAAGATGCATCGTTCACGCTGGGGTAACACAATGTTACACAAAAGCCCTAAAAAAGGCGCCAACTACGATTCCCGCTGAGGGCGAGCATCCGGGCTCCGTCTAGAGGGCTCTTGTCTAGGAGATTCGAACGTACCGCCGGTCCACAGCGATCGTCGTTCCGGGCACCACTTCACCTGTCTGCCTGAAGTGCTCCAGGATCTGAGAACGGTCAATCTCGACTTTGATCCGCTGGAACTCTGCCGGTACGTCACCGGCGCAGACGATGTCACAGGAGGGAGGAGCTTTGGCCAGGGACACCGTTAGCGTCGGCCCGCTCACCTTTTCACGAGTCACCGCCTCCATCTCCCCGAGCAGATAGCGCTTGAGCCAGTCGATGCGGCCTGCGAGATGCCTCTTCCGCCCCTGCAGCCTGTCCATCTCGGCGGCAAGGACCGTCACGTCGGCCTCCATGGAGCGGATGATCTTGGCGATGCTCAACACCTTCTCGTCAAAGGCGCCGCCGAGACCACTTAGCAGGTCGTGATAACGGGTTTCATCCTCGCCATCGCCCGAGGCTTCGCTGAGTTCTTCCAGGACGGAGCGATAGGCATCGGTCAGTTCATACAGCTTCATTGTCCTTGCCTCTCTCTCGCCAGCCTCAGCCTCAAGGCCATAGCATGCTTGCACACCCCTCGATATAGGTAAGCCGCACAGCTGCAACGAATGTGGCCCCAGGGGCTGACGTCTAGTTCAAAGTAGGAGCCCGGCTCGGCGGTGCGGCTGCGCGCCAGGTAGCGATTGGTCCCTGCCAACTTGACGAGGCGGACCCGCTCGGCAACAGCTCGAGTCTTCGCACGGGTTTCCAGCTCAGAAGGTTCCATGGTCCGCACTCCAGTCAACTGGCCTGTTGGGCGCGCTCAGCGACGCCGCCGGCGCCGCTTACTGGCAGCCGGTTCAGCCTCGCTCGCTCGTAAGCCTGAGCGATATTGGCCCGCACGAAGGGCCTCTCAATTACGAGCATACGAGCGAGACCCGCTAAGCAGTTGCTTCCCACGAAGTAGTCCCTCTGCGCCTCTATGTCTCTGAGTCCCCAGAGAAGGTTGGGTAGGGCCGAACCGCAGGCATCACAGGTGCTGTCCTTGGGGTTGCGCACCACGCCCCGGAACCGCCTCAGCCTCTTGCCTGCCGCGAAGGCAGCCAGTTTCGCCTCAAATCGGGAGCCGTACATCTGCTTCTCCTTTCTAGGTCGCTGCTCTCAATAGCGGTTGCAGCCCCTGCACACCTCGGCGGACACAGGCTCGCCCCGTCTCGTGCAGTACATCTGCAGCCACGAACAGGGGCTCGGCTTTGCCAACACCTCGTCCTCGGCAGCCCCGCCAGCGATAGCCAACTCTGCTTTGAAGTCGGCGATGGAATAGGAAGGACTCTGAGCCTTCTGGTCCTCCGCGTAGCCCAGCCAGAAGCGGGGATCGTTAGTCTGGGTTGCGACGATGTACCAGGTCACCTCCTGAAGGGAGCAGTTTTGCACTTGATTGCAAGATTCACCCTCCTCCCCAAGGAAGAACACCTCCCACACCTTCGCCAGGTTGTAGGCCTGTCGCCAGCCGATCCCGAAGGTGCTGCCCATTGCCTCCCAGGCTCGGTCCCCGTAGACGCTCCGTCGCTTGGCCTCCCACAGGATCGCGGCCTGGGCCTTCCAGGCGCGCTGGTCGAAGCCACGAAGATAGAGAAATAGGTCGACAAGCTGCTCGTCGCTGAGGTATGGTATGCCCTGAAAGAGGGCATCGAGGCGGGCCTCCAGGAGGTTGAGCTCGTGGAAGTACTCCGACGGCCTGAAGTCGGGGTTGAAGAGGCGCCTGGCGACCACTTCACCCGTCTCAACCTTGGAAACAGCCAGTTGGCCTTCCGTGCGTTCCAGCCGCCACCGCTGTTCGGTGACCTGGGTATGGCAGGAGCGGCAGAGGACCGCCTTGTTGGACGCAGCTTCGATTTCGGGGCGACTCGATCCTCCCATGCGGCGCGGCTCGATGTGGTGGACCTCCAGGTTGCGGGAGGTGCCGCAGATTTCGCAGGTGCTGTCAGGTAAGACTAACACTGGACTCAACCATATATGGGTTCCTAAGCATAACGTAATACTATCATAATAACTACCAGCAGTCAAACCCGACGATGATAGATCCAGCCAAGATCCGCGCGCATCGGCAGCGACGGGCGCTCTCGCAAAGAGACCTAGCAAGAATCGCTGGGCTGGAACCGGCCACCCTCAACAGGATTGAGACCGGAAAGCAGAAACCACGGCCCAGCACATTGAGGAAGCTAGCTCGAGCCCTCCGAGTGAAGCCGGCCGATCTGCTCGAAGAAGACTAATGGTGCGCTCGGCGGCAGACAGGGGCACGCCGCGGTGTCACGTGCGCATGTGGCTGCGTGAGGGGCACTTCATGCCGCACCACCTGGCGGGAGGACGCTACGCGACGGTCGTCGCGGAGAAGCAGTTGAAGTGGGCGGTGCTGGAGGACGGCGACGAGATCGTCATCGGCCCGCACCGGCT
>Ga0315294_10005007_pt1 | contig 14527 bp, 7 predicted proteins | sample YL17G13_40_MG_FD_203626 | JGI IMG/M metagenome (GOLD analysis project Ga0315294, IMG submission 203626) | Sediment microbial communities from Yellowstone Lake, YNP, Wyoming, USA - YL17G13_40 | ecosystem: Environmental > Aquatic > Freshwater > Lake > Sediment | place: USA: Wyoming | collected... | reverse complement strand
TAATAATGTAGAAACCTACGCGCTCGTGCCGTGGATCCTCCGCAACGGCGCCGCGGCCTTCGCGGCCATGGGCACCGAGAAGAGCAAGGGGACGAAGGTCTTCGCGCTCGCCGGCAAGGTGGCCCGCGGCGGCCTCATCGAGGTGCCGATGGGCGTCACGATCCGCCAGATCGTCGAGGAGATTGGCGGCGGCATCGCCGAGGGGAAGCGCTTCAAGGCCGTCCAGGTCGGCGGGCCGTCGGGCGGCTGCGTGCCCGAGCGCCTGGCCGATACGCCCGTCGATTACGAGGCCCTGACCGGCGTGGGGGCGATCATGGGGTCGGGCGGCCTCGTGGTCCTCGACGAAGACGACTGCATGGTCGACATCGCACGGTACTTCCTGGAGTTCACGCAGGACCAGTCGTGCGGCCGGTGCACGCCGTGCCGCGTCGGCACGCGGCGGATGCTCGACATCCTCAACCGCCTGGCGGCGGGCGAGGGAAAGAAGGGCGACCTGGAGGAACTCGAGTCGCTCGCCCTGTTCGTCAAGAAGGCGAGCCTGTGCGGCCTCGGCAAGACCGCCCCGAACCCGGTCCTCTCGACGCTGCGCTACTTCCGCGAGGAGTACGAGGCACACCTGGCGAAGCGGTGTCCGGCCGGCCGCTGCAAGGCGCTCATCAAGTACGCGATCACCGACGACTGCATCGGCTGCACGATCTGCGCCCAGCACTGCCCCGCCGACGCCATCCCAATGACGCCGTACGAGAAACACGTCATCGACCCGGCCAAGTGCGTCCGCTGCGGCACGTGCAAGCAGGTCTGCCCGTCGAAGGCTGTGAAGGTTGAGTGATACCATGCCGCGGCTGAAGATCGACAATCGCGAGGTCGAGGTACCCGGCGGCGGAACCCTTCTTGATGCTGCGCGGGCTCTCGGCATTGACATTCCCACGCTCTGTTTTCTTCCCGGCTGCACGCCGGCCACATCGTGCATGGTCTGCATCGTAAAGGTCAAGGGCCCCGACCGGCTGGTGCCGTCCTGTGCGGCGCGGGCGGTCGACGGGATGGTCGTCGAGAGCGAGACCGACGACGTGCGCGAGGCGCGGCGGATGGCGCTGGAACTTCTGCTGAGCGATCATCCCGGCGACTGCATCGCGCCGTGCCGGGGCGTCTGCCCGGCCCACATGGACATTCCGCGGATGATCCGGCACGTCGCGGCGAGCGACATGGCCGGGGCGATTGCGACGGCCCGCGACCGGCTCGTCCTGCCCGCCACGCTCGGCCGCATCTGCCCCGCCCCATGCGAAAAGGGGTGCCGGCGGGCGGCCCACGACGGGGCGCTCGCGATCCGCTGGCTCCACCGGTGCGCCGCCGATACCGACCTGGCGGCCGCCCCGCACCGCCTTCCCGCGCGCCGGCCCGCCACCGGCAAGCACGTCGCGATCGTCGGCGCGGGCCCGACCGGCCTGGCGGCGGCATGGCGGCTGATCCAGGACGGGCACGGCGCCGCGATCTTCGACGCGCACGACAAGCCCGGCGGCGCCCTCCAGTATGCCATGCCAGAAGACCGGCTGCCGCGCCGCATCCTCGACGCGGAAATCGCCCTCGTCCACGAACTGGGCGCGGAGTTTCGCCTCGGCGTGCGCGTCGGCAAGGACCTGGCTGTCAGCGACCTGGCCCGCGATTTCGACGCCGTGCTGGTGGCGTGCGGAGAGGTCAAGGCCGGGGACGCCGCAGGGCTCGGCCTCGCGCCTTCCACCCACGGCATCCAGGTCGACAGGGCCGCGTTCCAGACGCCGACGGCCGGGGTGTTTGCGGCGGGCGACGCGGTCCACCCGCGCCGAATGGCCGTCCGGGCCGTGGCCGACGGACAGGCGGCCGCCGAGTGCATCAGCCGGCATCTCGCGGGCCGGCCCACCGCTGCCCCCGCGAAGTCCTTCACCACGCGGATGGGCCACCCGGCGAAGGAGGAGATGGCCGCCCTGGTCGCCGGCGCAAGCGCCGACGGACGCACGATCCCGGCGGCCGGCGAGTCCGGAGGCTTGACCGCCGAGGAGGCGCTCCATGAGGCGGCGCGGTGCCTCCACTGCGACTGCCGAAAGGCCGACACGTGCAGGCTCCGGCACTGGGCGGCGGCCTGCGACGCCAATCCGCATCATCATCACGGCACGCGCCGGCCGGTGGAACTGTTCCTCGACCATCCCGAGATCGTTTACGAGCCGGGCAAGTGCATCTCCTGCGGCCTGTGCATCCAGATCGCGGCGCGGGAGCACGAGCGGCTGGGCATGACGTTCATCGGCCGCGGGTTCAGCGTCCGCGTGGGCGTGCCGTTCCAGGAGACGCTGCTGGCCGGACTCGCGAAGACGGGCGCCGCCTGCGTGGCGGCGTGTCCGACGGGGGCGCTGGCGCTCAAGTAAAACACGCGCCCCGCAAGCGGGGCGGCTCAATGGGCGCAAGGCGCGTTATCGCCGTCCTCGTCGCCGCACATGCCAGTACCGGCGACGGCTAAACGCTACAGCCCCACGCGGGCGTAGTGGCACTCGGGGGCGTCGTAGCGCACCAGGAGGTCGCGCATCTTCGACGCCAGCCGGGCCTCCAGGGCCGCATCGCGGATCGGCGACGCCTGGCCCGGATCGGCCTGGATGTCGTAAACCGGGTTATAGTCCGGGGCCGCTTGGTGGCGGTGCGACGGCACCTTCACGCGATGCACCGGGATGCCGTAGGCGTGCTTCAGGAAGACGCCCACCTCGGCCGCCGCCAACTTCTCGCGCTGGTGGAAGTACCGTCGCGGCATCGCCGTGTAGTGGTACAGGAACGAGCCCTCGAGCGGCTGGCGACCGTAGGTGTACCGGCCGTCGGTCATGCCGATGTCCTTGCCGTGATAGCCGTAGAGGACGGCGTCGTGGTGCGGCCCGTCGCGCTCCAGCAGGCGGCGGAACGACCGGCCGTGGACGTGCGGCGGCAGGTCGGCCCCGTGGAAGTCCATGATCGTCGGCATGAGGTCCATCGTCGCCGTCAGGCCGGTCACGCGCCGCCCGCCCTCTGTCCCGGGCACGCAGACGATCAGGGGGATGTGCACCAGTTCGCGGTAATCGAACTGGTAGTTCTTGGCCCAGTAGCCGTGCTCGCCCAGCATGTGGCCGTGGTCGGTCGTGAGGACGACCACGGTGTCCTTCCACGCGTCGAGTTCGTCGAGGGTGTCGAGCAGGCGGCCGAGCCACCGGTCGGCCATCGTCAGGGTGCCGGCGTAGCACTTGCGGACGTGCTCGACCGCGGCGGGGTCCTCCTCGACGGGGGCGTAGTTCGGCCAGAAGAACTGGCAGTTCTTATTCCACGTATCGTGATACATCTCCAGGTAGCGGCGCGGGCACGCGAACGGCTCGTGGGGGTCGAAGACCTCCAGGTGCAGGTGCCAGTTGTCGGCCGCGCAGTTATCGCGCAGGAATTCGACGGCCCGCAGGAAGCACTGCGGCGTGGGGTAGTCCTCGTCGGCCTCCATGTCCATCCGCCGGCGGTTGACCCAGAACTGGCGCGTGTTGCGGCCGCGGAAGTTCGGGATGTCGGGGTCGCGCACCAGCGGATGCCACCGGTCGTTCTCCTGGCCGCGCTGGAACTCCCACGTGTCGAACAGGTCGTGGTACCCCTCGCCCATCGTGCGGAAGTAATGGTAATGGTCGGTGATGAGATGGCTGTACGTGCCGCGACGGCGGCGGAGTTCCTCGGGCAGGCAATCGTCGAACGGCTCGATCGGGCCCCAGGGGGCCTCGAGAAAATTCAGGCGGCCCGTCATCATCTCGCGCCGGGCGGGCATGCACGGCATCGAGCCGCAGAAGTGGTTCTCGAAGACCGTGCCGCGCGCGGCCAGGCGCTCCAGGTTCGGCGTGCGGATCCCACTGGACCCGTACAGGCTCAGGAGGTGCCGGTTCAGCGAGTCCATGAGGATGAAGATCGTCTTCATGGCGGCACTCCCGCGGTCGAGCGCGGCGGGTCTCCCGACCTCCCGCGCGGCACTGGCCGCGAACCGTCGCCGTGCCGGCGACCTGAACCGGCGGCGGCTCAGTGCTCGGTGCCGGCGAAGCCGAGGTACTCGTCGAGCCAGTCGTCGGACTTCAGAACGCCTTTGCGCTGGGCCAGGGCCATGCGTTCGGCGCGGCGCTGGGCGACATCGAAGAGGCCCCGTGTCATCAGGCCGCCGATCTCGCGGTCGGCCTGGCCGTAGCGCTTCCGCATCGGCGCCGACAGGTGCGGCGCGTGCCGCCGCACCAGTTCGTCCTCGAGGCAGACGATGGCCTGGGCGGTGCCAGGATCGCCCTGGCGGGCGCAGCGGCCGAAGAGTTGGCGGTCGATGCGGCCGGCCTCGTGGCGCTCGGTGGCCATGACGTGCAGGCCGCCGAGTTCGGCCACGCCGCGGCCCAGTTTGATGTCGGTGCCGCGGCCGGCCATGTTCGTGGCGACCGTGATGCACCCGGGCTGCCCTGCCCCGGCAACCACCTGGGCCTCCTCGGCATGGCGGACGGCGTTGAGGACCGCGGGCTCCAGGCCGATGGCCATCAGGAGTTCGGCGAGGCGCTCGCTGGCGCGGACGCTTCGCGTGCCGATCAGAAGCGGCCGGCCGCTGGCATGAAGGCGCCGGATCTCGGCCACGATGGCGGTCCACTTGGCCGCCTCGGTCGCGTACACGCGGTCCGGCAGCACCTTGCGGATGCACGGCGCGTTGGTCGGAATGGTGACGACCGACAGGTGATAAATCTGCCAGAACTCGCGCCAGGCCTCGGCGGCGGTTCCCGTCATGCCGGCCAGTTTGCGGTACAGCCGGAAGAACCGCTGGAAACTGAGGCGGGCGTACGTGTCCTTGGGCGGCTGGACGGTGACCGTCTCCTTGGCCGAGACGGCCTGGTGGAGGCCGTCGCGCCACTCGCGGTCGGGCATGAGGCGGCCGGTGAACTCGTCGACGATGACCACCTTGTCCTTGTCGATGATGTACTGCTTGTCGCGGAGGTAGAACTCGCGGGCCGTGAGGGCCTGCGTGACCAGTTCCTCGCGCCGGCGGGCGCCGGCCCACACGCCGCCGAGGCCCTTGCAGAGTTCGGCCAGGCGGTCCTTTCCAGCGTCGGTCAGGTCCACTTCGCGGTAACGCTGATTGACCTTATAGTCGCGCAGCAGTTCCAACTGGCCGGTGAGGTCGGCGGCATTGCGGAAGGCCGCGACCTGCTCGGCATTCGGGGCCTCACCGGAGATAATGAGCGGCGTGACGGCCTCGTCGATGAGAATGGAGTCGGCCTCGTCGACGATGGCGTAGTGGAGGCCGCGCTGCACCAGACGGTCCGTGCCGCTGCCCGCCCCATCGGCGATCTTGGCCATCAGGGCGGCGGGCAGGCCCTGGAGCCGCCCCAGCGACAGCCGGTCGCGCAGAAAGTCGGCCGTCACCTCCTTGTTGGTGCAGTACGTGATGTCGGCCAGGTAGGCTTGGCGGCGGTCGTGCGGCCGCATGCCCTGCTCGACGCTGGCCACCGAGAGGCCGCAGAAACGGTAGACGGGGCTCATCCACTCCGCGTCGCGCTTCGCCAGGTAATCGTTGTGGGTGACGATGTGGCATCCCTTGCCGCGCCATCCGGCGATCGTCGCCGGCATGGTGGCGGCCAGGGTCTTGCCCTCGCCCGTGGCCATCTCGGCGACACAGCCTCCGTCGAGGACCAGCGCCCCCGCGACCTGGACGAGAAAAGGCCGCATGCCGAGTTGGCGCGCCGCCACCTCGCGCACCACGGCAAAGGCCCGGTACAGGTCCTCGCGCGTATCGCGGCCGCAGCGGAACCGGTCGCGCATCTCGTGGGCGGCTTCGCGCAACCTCGCGTCGGAGACATCCGTGAACTGCTTCTCGAGGGCGACGACGCACTCGGCTTCCCGCAGGAACCGGCGCCGCCGGGGCACCATCTTCTTGAGAACGCCGGTGGCCGCATCCCAGGCGGCATCCAGGCCGCGCGGGAGTTGCTTGTCGCCCGCCCGCTCGCCGAGCATCCGCCAGGTGGTGCTGGGAATCTGACTCATTTCATTTCCGTCACGCAGGCCGGGGCAACGCCCCGACATTCACGGCGCCGGGGCTGCGCGGCGGCCTCCGTGTTCGTCCCTGCCTCGCCGTTTAGCCGTCGCCGGAACGGCGACGACGCGCGTGCACCCGTTGCCCTCCCGCGGCCGTTCCGGCGTCGGCTAAACGGCTTCCGGTCAACGTCATATGCGGAAGCGCCGCTGGAGCATCTGGAGCGTCGCCCGCCAGAGTTGCGAGAGGTAGGGCTTGGGTGCGCAGTCGAAACGGACGGCGACGCGCTGCCCGGTCCAGAGGCGAACGTCGCCCTCGCCGTCGGGCACGATCCGGATCTCGAAGATGCGCTCGGCTGTCTGGACGCCCGATCGATCGTCCGGGGCGGTGGCGATGTTGCCTCCCGCGGCATAGCCGAGAGCAGGCGACGGCAGATACTTCTGCCCAGTCGGCAGAAACTGCTTGATCGTGCCGCCCACTTCCTGGTCCGGCCGCTTCAGGATGCGCATCGCCACCCGGTCGCTGCGATCGAGGGCCAGGATGCCGCCGACGTCGTGGAGCGCCACGGCGCGGACGATGAGATCGTCCATCTTGGCCACCAGGCCCAGGTTCTGCCCGCGTTTAATGTACGCCCCCTTGGCCTGATCGATCTGCGGCGCGACCCACGTGCCGGCCAGCGGGGCGCGGACCTGGAGGTCGGCCAGTTGTTGCTCGATCCGCCGGATCTTCACGTCGAGGGCCTCGATCTGCTCCTCGATGATCTGCACGGCGGCAGGCTCCTTCGTCATGGCCAGGCCGCGGCGGGCCACCAGTTCCCGGCGCTGGGCGGCCAACCCGTCGCGCAGGGCCACGAGCGCCGGATTGGCCGACCGGGCGAGCGGCGGGCCGTCGGGCGTCACCTGCCGGCCCGACGGAAGGTACTCCTGAAGGAACCCGTCGGCGCCGGCGTGGATGATCTTCATCTCCGACGGCTCGACCACCCCCTCCACGTAAAAGTGGTCCGGCGCCGGGATCACGGCCAGCCCCGCCAGGACGACGCCGGGCGCCAGGAGCGACGTCATCACCGCCCGGGCGCGCACGCGCATCAACTCGCCCGAGGAAACGATGTAGTAGACGAACTTGCCGATCGGCACCAGGCCCCATACGACCACCGCGATGGCCGCCAGGATGATGCCCACGACCGGCAGCGAATCCGCCACGAACAGGAAAATCATGAACGAGATGAAGAGCCGGTACGCCGTGGAGAAGATCGCGTAAAAGAAAAGCCAGACGCGCTCGCCGCGCGTGTGGGCCGGACTGCGCGGCTTGCGGACGCCCCACACGTAGCGCTTCACCAGGTAATACAGGTAATCGCGCGACCGCTGCTGGAGGTTTGGAATCTCCAGCAGGTCCGAGAGCATGTAGTAACCGTCGTACCGCAGCAGGGGGTTGCCGTTGAACAGGATCGTCGAGACGCTGCCGACAAACATGAGGTTGTAGGCGACGGCGTGGGCGGTGGTCCCCTCGGCGGTGCGGGCCCAGACGATGGCCGCGAGGGCGGCGATCGCCATCTCGACGAACATCCCCCCGGCGCCGACGACGGTGCGGTGCCACTTCGACCGCAGCGCCCACGAACTCGACGCGTCGACGTACGGCAGCGGCGTGAAGACCAGGAACATGATGCCCATGATGTGGACCTCGCCCCCGGAGCCGCTGTCGCGCCCGAACTTCTTGCAGGCGAAGGCGTGGCCGAACTCATGGACCACCTTGATGATAACGAAACTCAGGTACAGCAGCGGCAGCCGCTCGGGGCTCAGCAGGCCCTGGGCGCCCTTCGTCAGTTCGTCGGTCCGCCCGGCGAGGAAGTACAGGCCCGTCAGAATCAGGCCGAGCCACAGGATCGTCCCCCACGCACTGAAGACGGCCCCGAAGAAGCCGACCGTCCGGTCGAGAAGCCGCTCGGGGTCGAAGAGGGGGATCCGGATGAACAGGATGTTCATCAGGTACGACTGGACCTCGCGCGTGACGCGCTTGCGGTAGCGTTTGAAGAGCCCCTCGGCGTCCGGCGGCATGTCGCCCGCCAGCAGGTTCGACGTGTAGAGTTGGCCGAGCAGTTGAATCGCCTCGCCCTGGGTCGGGGCATCGTCGCCGAGTTGCTCGCTGGCGATCTTCCAGGCCTCGGCCACGTTCCGGCGCCCATCCAGCAGCGCCACGAACCGGTAAGCCGCCTCGTTCAGCCGGAAGAACTGGTTGCTGGAGGGGTCCTGGATGACGTGCCACATGTCGCCCCGGAAATGCTGCCGGTGCGCCTGGAGGGTCGACCGCAGGCGCGGCCGGAGGGCCGCCACGCGGTACCACGACTCGCTGAACGTGGGACGATCAACCGGCACGGGGGTTATCCTCAGTTAGATGCCGGGTGGCATGGCCACGGCGCCTTTGCCGTGGCCATGTGCCGGACTGCCGACGTCATGGCCACGCAACAGCGCGTGGCCATGCCACCCTTTGAATACGGTTCGAGGCCACGGCCGGACAGGCCGGCCGTGTCGCACGGGCCACGTCAGATCCACAATTTCATGCGGACCCAGTTGATGGCCGGGCGCGTCCAGATCCAGGCGTAACTGTGGCGGCCGATGTAAATCTTCGCCACGCCCTCCATGCCCGGCCGCCCCCACGACGGGCGGTCTTCGAGGCGGACGCGGACCTTGAAGACGTTGCGCTGTTCAATCACCTCGGCCACCGGGGTGATCCGCTCGACCACGAACTTCACGCGCTCGTCGGGGAAGGAGGCGCTCGCCAACTCGCCCTTCTGGCCGACCTGCATGTCGGGGATGTCGTCCTCCGAGACGGCGAGTTCCGCCCTCAGCGACTCCAGCGGGGCGACCTCGAACATCACGTCGCCGGTCTTGACGGGCGCCCCGATGCGTTTCTTCAGGTCGCCCGCCACCACGAAGCCCGACATGGGCGAGAGGATCACCGCCTGCTTGACCTGGTACTCCAGGAGGTCGATCTGGGCCTTGGCCTTGTCGGCCTGGGCCTGGGCGATCTGGACCTCCGCGGTCTTGGCGTCGCGCATGGCGGCGGCCGCCTGCTTCAGGTACATGATCCGTTCGGCCTTGGCGGCGGCCAGTTGGAGTTTCAGTTCGGCCGTCTCGAGCGTCGCGAGGACCGTCTTGCCGCCTTCCACCTTGTCGGGCGGCTCCACGAGGACGCTCTCGATGTAGCCGTCGAACGGGGCGGGAATGACCTGCTGCTCGATCGGCTCCAGGTTGAACGAGGCCTCGTGGCGGTAATCGCCGTCGACGAACAGGATGATGCCCAGCCCCACGGCGCCCAAAATCACGAGGACCTTGACCCACGTATGCTTGGGCCCGACGGCCGCGGCGGCGCCTTGGCGGATGGCCCCGGCCATCCGGGCGCCGAACCACTTGTCGTGCTCCTCGAGATTCGCCAGGCGCGCCATGACGAGGTCGGCCGTCAGGCGCAGCGCCTCGGCCTCCTCGAGCGTGAACGGCTTGTCGACCGGACGTTCCAGGAGGAGGACCGCCGAGGCCTTTCCCGCGCGCCTCAGCGGCAGCGCGATGATGGCCGATGGGCCGTGGCGCTTGGAGAGTTCGTTGGCCGCCCGGCCGACGTAGGTGGCGTCGGGGGCGGCCGGCAGAAGGATCTCGACGTCCTGGTCGAGGCACTCTTCCATCGCCGCCTCGAGGTCCTGGATGACTTTCATGCGGCGGCTGAACTTCTCGGTGTGGCTCAGCGCCAGCAGGTGGACGTAGCGGCCCTTGAGGAAGCCGACGCTCACGCGGTCGCACTGCCACCGCGTGGCCACCTCGTTGCAGAGGGCCATCGCCAGGCCCGCAAACCGTTCCTGCTCGTTGACGGCCGCCAGGGTCTCCATGGCCGACCGCAGCCGCCGCAGGTCGATCTGGCGCCGCTGAAGCAGCAGCCGCATCTCATACAGGCTGAGGATGCCGACGGTCAGTTCCAGCCGCTCGCGCATGGCCCCGAGGATGCGGGGGTCGCGCGTCTCGACGACGAACACGGCCAGGCCGCTGATCGCCTGCGCGCGCCGCAGCGGCACGAAGATCAGGTGCCGCCGCGCCGGCTGACCGTACAGGTCTTCGGGCGAATGGAACGGCTTGATGACGGTGGCGCCGGCGCTCATGACCTCGGGCAGGAACTCGACCGCCTGGGCCAGCCACACGGGCGCGGGCGTTCCCTCGGCCAGGACGGGATAGACCGCCAGCACCTCCGCCCGGTGCTCGTCGGAACTCCTCAGGATGGCCCCGCCATCGGCCGCCGCCATCTGGCACTGGACCGCCAGGAGCGTGGCCAGGAACTGTTCGGGCGGGCCGTCGAACCGGCTCAGCCGCTCGATCACCTCGGCGGTGCTCAGGCGCGTGCCGACACTTGGTTGTCCGGGCACTTCCGTGCGTTCCATCGTTCAGCCCAGAAAAGGGACACGGCGCCGACGTTTCGGAAACACGCCTGGGAACCGATCCCCGGCCCCCGCCTTCTCGCGAGTTGCCGGTTCCCCGGTTCCTGCCGCCTTCAGATCTTGCGCCGTTTCGCGGGGTCGAGTTCCAGTTGGCCGAACTGCTCCTCGAACTGGCGAACCACCTGGCCGAGCATGATCGCCAGGCGCTTGGCCAGGTAGTAGTTCATGATGACCCGCTCGTTGCTCTGGGAGATGACCTCGGGCTGCCCGGTCGGCCCGGGAACACGGCTCACGAGGTTGAGGCCGAAGTCGATCATGACCTCCTCGGGCGTCGCGTTCACGTGAAACGTGTTGGTGTAGTTGCTGCGCAGATTCCGCTCGTCAAGATGGACGCGGATCTCCTGCGGGGCCTGCTGACCGGGCTGCGCGGGCTGCCCCGCTGCCGGCTGTATCGCCGCGGGCTTCTGGCCCTGGGGCCCGCCTTCGCTCATCGTTGCCATGAATCTCTCCTCCTTGGTAGTCCTTTGCTGGATCAGCGACAGTTACACGACCGCTTCATCATAGGTGACAAACACAGTAAGAGTACAGGCCGGCAGACGGATTTTCAAGGGATTAGCCTCCCCTCGGGCGGCATCCTCGCCGTTGCACGCCCGGGCATGCCGTGGACGACCCGCCGCACGTCTCGGCAACGCGCCTGACACCAAACAACCGGACGCGCCGCGGCGGCCGGCGGAGGGATGGCGTCCACCGACCCTTTGAACGGCATTCCCGGCGGCGGTTCTTCACTAATTCCCTCGCACCCAGCCCCACCGCCGAGGCTCGCCATCGCAACCGGCGAGCGACAGGGTGCGGCGCGGCCGCGGATATCTTGAGACGTACTCGGGCCGGTGAAATTCGGAGAAAACCCGGAAAAAGTCCTCGCGTCGGCCGCGCCGGTTTGTCTCGCCGTCGCCGACACGGCGATGGGATAACGCGGACGCGCGTCGGGTGGCATGGCCACCCGCGCGAAAAGGCTTGCCGTCCCCGCCGTTGCACCGTAACACATAGCCGCCAGACCCGTTCAACCTGGGCGTCGCCTCACGCGTTTTTCAGGGGGGCGGGCAAGGGACCTCGATGCGTTGCAGGAGCGATGGCATGGCAGACTCAACCCGCCGGCCCCTGCATCTGGTGCCATCCCTCGTGTTGGGCGCCCTCCTCACCGCGATGGCGGCGGCCGCAGCGCCTCCGCCGCAGGCTAACGTACCCGTCCCGAAGACGCCCGGCCCGAAGTCGCCGGCCAAGTCGGCCGAACCCCCGCCGCCGTCGCGGAGCGGAGGCGTCTACGGCACGCCGCCGAGGATGATGCCGCCGCCCCTTGTGCGGGTCCGCCCGAAGGCCCCCGACGCCGCGGTCAACTGGAAGCAGGCGCCATTCTACTGCATCCAGACCGAACTCAGCCCCGCGACGCTCTACTGCACCACGACGCGATTCCTGGGCTTCTTCACGCACATGAAGGAGACCGGCCTGGGCGGGCCGACCTATGCCGCCTTCGCCACGGCCGGCAGCCCGCAGATCGTCAAGGCCGGCACGCCGATGGACCCGTCCGCGATGAGCGAGTGCTGGATCCTCGTCTGGTTCGCGGGGGCCGAAGGGTGGACCGACTGGGACAGCCCGTGGGTCGTGTACCTCCAGAAGCGGCCGAGGGCCATCCGGTTTGACGGCGACGGCCTGGCGTGCCGCTTCGACGGCCCGGCGGGCTACGCGGTCCTCCTGCCCCTGTACGGCTACTACAAGCCGCCGCAGAAAGACAAGGAGTTCCTGGCCGCCCACGGCCTGGCGTCGAAGAACATACAGACATGGCAATGGGCCAACGGTCTGCCGGCGGACGTGCTCAAGCGCGTCCGTTACTGGGCGAACGTGTCGCGGGCGTTCCCGATCTACTGCGAGGACAGTTTCGCCGTGGACCGCGCCCGCGACAGCGTGACGATCCGCCAGAAGTTCGAGTGGATCCTGATCGCCGACGAGTGGCGGACGCTGCCGATCAAGTTCGCCCCCGTCAGCCCCGTCCTGGCCCTGGCGTCGAGGGACGGCACGTTCCCCGTGGCGTACTCCAGGCGGCTGGCCGACCCGCAGATGTTCACCCCCTACGGCCCGTACATGGGCATCGAGGGCGCCGACCAGTTTGACGCCACGTTCAACGTCCTGGGGTACGTGAACGAGACCGAGGCCTACGATCCGCCGCAGATCGACGCCGACCCGACCGTCGAGCAGGCCATCGAGACGCTCTGCGTGACGGCCAGGCGCAAGTTCCGCAGCCCCGACGCGTACGACTACGACCACGGCGGCCTCGGGAACTTCTGCTGGGCCATCCAGGGCGACCAGTGGTACGCCAGGGGCCTGCCCTATTACGACGATGCGACGCGGGCCGTCGCCACGAAAAGCCTGGCCAAGTACTTCCGCGACGACGTGCTCGTGGGGCCGCGGTTCCGCGAGCGCGAGTTCCCGAAGGACTCCGGCCGCACGTACTATATCCTCGAGGGGCCAGGCATCGGCTCGTGGGGCGTCCTGGGCGACGCCGGCAAGTTCTCGACCAACCTGCTGGAGACCCTCTGGGCCTACGCCCACTTCACGGGCGACTGGGCCCTCGTGAAGGAACGGTGGGCGCTGGTCCGCAAACTCTTCTGCACGCCGGCCGAGTCGAAATGGGTCACCTTCGGCCGCGAGGCCATCGCCGAGATGGGCGACGAGGCGCCGCCGTGCCTCGCCATGGCCCGCCTGGCCTACCGCGTCGGCGACATGGACATGTACGGCTATGCCTCCTCCCTGTTCGCCCGGGAACTGACGCACCATTGGGTCAAGCAGCGCGGCGCCGCCTACTACCGCGCGAACCAGCCGTGGCACACCATGGAATTCATGCCCGAGGAGGTGTACCTGACCAACCTCTGGGGCGACACCGCCGCCTGGCAGATCGACGGGCCCGCCTACCCCGCGAAGGCCGGCGAGCGGCAGTACACGAACCGCTGGGTCCGGTTCAAGAATGAGGACGTGGGCCGGTTCTACCGCGACTTCCTCCTGGCCGACGTGCGGAAGGAACTCGACGTGCTGACGGAGCGGTGGGAGCCGAAGCGCCGCACGGTCAACGATTCGCACATCATGCCGAGCCTGGTGCAACTGAGGTCGCTCCTCCTGAACGAGCCGCCGGCCGAACTGGCGAAGTGGGCGACGCCCGAGCAGTTCGGCGGGCCGCCGTCGGGCGTCATCGCCAGTTGCATCGCGGTCCTCCGGACCAGCCACCCCACGCGCCGCGAACGCCTCATCCCGGCGGGCGAGCCGACGCCCTTCGCCGTGGGTCTCGAACGCGAGGTCGCCGGGCCGAACACGTACCTGTGCCAGGCCGTGCAGACGACCGTCAAGGACATGAAACTCAAGGCCATCCGGCCGGTTTGGCCGACCGTGACGTGGTGGGGCTGGAAGACCCCCAAGGGCGGCCGGTGGACGTTCGGCCAGGTCGTCCCGGCCCCGGACATGGCGCCGATCGACGTCGAGGACGTGCCGCTCAACTGGAACACCCAGGTCGTCGTTTACACGCTGCCGGAGCGATAGGCGTAGGCCGGGGCGAAGCCCCGGCACCCGCCTCGGAACAAGAAATCGTGAGAGAAGGAAGCCCGATGAATCCCCGCTCGATCCTGCTCGGTGTCCTGGCCCTGGCCTTCGCCTCTTTGTGCGCGGCCGAGGAGAAACCCTCGCTCCGCGCGAAGTGGCAGATGCCGGCGATCTGCGATCCCTTCGCCCCGCCGCGCGTGAGGGACCTCAAGGAGGAACTCCGCCAGACGGGATACCGGCTGGTCATCGCCATCCATCCCGACAAGCCGCCCAACGCCAAGGGCGAGTATCCGCCGCGGGACCTGTACCTCGTCAAGGCCGACGGCACGGGCCTCAAGCAACTGACCAACACGCCGGACAAGGAGGAGCGCACCCCGCGCGTATCGCCCGACGGCAAGTGGTTCACGTACAACTACGGCGATTTCCTCGTGGACACCCAGACGATGAAGACCCGCCAACTGGACGGCGGCTACGTCTGGGCGCCCGACAGCCGGCGGACCGTCTCGTGCGAGAAGCGCGGC
>Ga0315294_10005005_pt1 | contig 14530 bp, 17 predicted proteins | sample YL17G13_40_MG_FD_203626 | JGI IMG/M metagenome (GOLD analysis project Ga0315294, IMG submission 203626) | Sediment microbial communities from Yellowstone Lake, YNP, Wyoming, USA - YL17G13_40 | ecosystem: Environmental > Aquatic > Freshwater > Lake > Sediment | place: USA: Wyoming | collected... | reverse complement strand
GATTCATCGTCGCTAATTTCCAAGGGGGAAATACAATCTACGCTGATGCCTAGTTCTTCTAATTTAGCTTGAACTTCTTTATCGACAATCATTGTTTTTCTCTTTTGTTACAATTCGCCTTCGAGATTTACTGGAAACCAGCGAGGGGAATTAAGTCCACGAATAAACCATTTTTCATCATCTCTTACATCCCGAATATGCCAACGAGACACTTCGGGGGTTTCTTCTTTTTTCCATTCGACTTGAAATTTGTTATCCAAAATCAATTTCATTGAAGAAAGATTTGGATGTAGTTTCAGCATTTCCCTAGCAAAGGCGTTTACATCGATGAGATCATTATCGTCATTATCGTTAGTTTTTGGATAGATTTTAATGATCTCATTGCAATGGCGAAGCAGTGAGGCGTTGAATTTTCCGCTAGTGCCATTAGCAAGGGGTTCAGTGCCGATTACTTTGCCTTCGATTGCTTGAATAGCAAAAGCGAAGTTAGGGAATAAGCACAAGCATAAAAATAAAAAGATTCTGCGATTCATGATTTAGTAAGTTTTAGCTTCTTCTTTCTTTTCGGTAGCGGGTTGGCTATCGATTTTGGCTGCTGTGTCTTTATTCATATCTTTGAGAAAACCGAATTGGGTGATGGCGGCGTGATAGCCTTGGGTGTAGTTATTGCTGCCGTCATACACAATTTTGGCATCTTCATAGCCATCGGAATAACTGCCATTGTTTCGCCGTAGCAGAGCGGCTTTATAGCCTTCTTCGTAGGTTGGATTGCTTGTCAATTTGAACTGATATTCTCGGCATTCGTCTCGCATCAACTCAATTTCTTGATATTGCAACATGTTGAGCAGTTTGAGTGAAGAGTTATCCCAACTACTTTTGGCAAACAAGAAACCCAAAACAACTGTGGCAATGCCCAAAACCCAAATAGCAGTCTTCATTTGTTTGTCCTTAAACGGGTGTGAAAGAAAACGGAGATCAGACTTTATCAGGGTCTGATCTCCGTGTCAATTACATTTTCAATTCAAACGAAACAGCCTTCATTGCTTTGACAAACTTCTTTTCTAATTGTTCTTGGGCAGCTTCGAGGGCGGGCAAGTCTTCTGCAAAGCCATTCAGGGACTTATCAATGGAGATAAGGTCATTTTGGTAGGTCATTCTAACATCTTTGTCTGAGATGCTATCTAGATTTTTGCGAAGACGTTCTTGTTTTTTTTCCAGTCTTTCAGTTGTGCTTTCAATAGTTGCGATCTTCGATCTGGTTTCATGGATTTGTTCTGCAATTTTCAGAACATCAGCCATTTTTTCAACTTTACTGAGTGGTCCATCATTGCTGATGAAACCATTGTAAAACCAATCGAATCTGTTTAGATCAACATCATATCGATCTGTCGTGATATTAGTCTCGACGATATTGATAACCAATGATTGATTGGCGTTTAGTTTGAAATCATATCGATAGGTTTGACCATCGACTTTAGGTTGTAGTTGTAGATTTTCAGATTTTGAACGACTGATGGTAGCTGCCACAGATTGGCTGGTGGGATTTACTTGTGAGTAATCAAGCGTGAATTCAAATTCTTCATTCTTGACATTTTTAATTGTGTAGGAAGTATTGATTTTCTGAACATGTTCTGTGACCAGAAATCCCTTTTCAGAAGCAATGCGGCACAATTTGTAATTATCGCATTGTTGGTTGGCGTTGACTTTGACGCCGGTTTCTAGGGCGTAAGGCAGCAATTGTTCTTCATCTCGTTTCATGACTGGCACGATACATGAGCCAGCGTAGATACCTTCTAGATTTACGGTGCAAACGCCACGACCTAGACTATAGCCAGTATCGTTTTTAATTTGAATTGATCGATATGGGCGAGTAGCGTGGTTGCTTTGTTTATAATGCAAAACAACTTTTGCATCTCGCAATTTCGAATCAAATACTGGAATAATTGCTGAGAAGTTTGAATTGATGGAGACGGGTTCTTTGGCGGTGAAGATGGCGAAGTCGCCTGATTCTTTAATTTCGGTTTCAGCTTGAATGGCTGAGCCGCCCATACTTTCCAAACCGGCTGTTGGTGCGAGAGAGCAAGCGGCAACTACTGATCGTTTCATTGAACGAGAAACACTAGGAACTGATCGTGATTCATCTGTAAATCCTAGTAATTCTACTGCTCCTTCAGCACGATCTTTGACGATATTGATATGATTTCGACCAGGAATTTTTGATTCAGCCAAATCGGTTGAAAAGGTGATGGGTTCGCCGGTCACTACTGAAATAATGACATCTTCCCAATCTTCTTCGGTGTTATTATCAACGATTGCCAAGCCTTTGAAATCGATGCCATCGGGTCCATCATTTAGGCGATAGCTAATTTTCCAAGCGGCGGCTGGGACGGTGTATTGAATTGCCACATCGGATTTTTCGATACCATTAAGTTCTAATTCAACAAAAGTGCTGGTAGGTTTGATTTTTTGTAGATTACGAACCAGGGCTTTTTTAATTTCTTGTTGAATTGCTTTATCGGCGAAAACAAGGTCTGAAATATCAGCGAAGGGAATTGTTTGAATTCCTTCTTTGGCTTGAAACACCAAATAGGAGATTGTTTCTTTGCCGGAACCGTCACGATCAGACTGCATACCTAGCAGTGTGCCTTCGGAAGGTTCGGCGACACCATGTTCTTTAATTGAGACTTGGGCACCACTTAATTTGGCAGCCATATCTGATAGAACATTTTGAGAATTAAGTTCCAAGCCTTTATCGTCGCTGAATGTCGGACGAAATTTAGGCGGGGAAGCCAATTTAACTTTACCAAAAACATTTAATGAAGCGAGAACATCGGCAACGTGATCTTTTTTGACGGCCAGCGAGATGTTCTTGCTTTCTCCTTTTTCGATTTCATAATTTCGAATGAAATCGGCAATTCCGTTGCTGAAAATGGTAATTTTGTTTTTCATAATCCTTTTCCTTATTTTGGTGAAGAAAGAGGAAAATGCCATTCCCTCTTCAAGCTGAGGAATGGTAGAGCAATTGACGATTTAGGTCAACGCCAAAATTTCTTCAAGTTTTGAGAAATCATCAATTGCGAATCTTTTACGAATCAACTCTAGGGCTTTGTTTTCACATTGATGTGCGTAAGCCCTAGAAGTTCCCATTTGATTGCCGATTTCTTTCAACGTCATGTCGTTGATGTAATGGTCAAACAGGATTCGTTTGTTGCGTTTATCGGCATCGGTATCATCGACGTGATCGCCAAACATTTCAGCAATTACATCACTTGTATCGATTTTATCGATCCGAGCTTCGCACATTTTAGATTCATCAATGGAGACAATATTACCTTGTCGTTTTTGTCGTTTTGATCGACGCCATCTTTGAATTAGAGATTTTTTGATGCTAGCACCAGCGTATGTGGAAAATGGACCCATTTCTGGTTTATATTTTCTACATGCATTAATTAAAGCCAAAACACCTTCGCTATATTCTTCGGTGTCTTCGGTTTTAACGCCTCTTGGTACATATTTCGACACAATCATACACACAAGACCCAAGTGGTCTTCTGGATTGATTTCGGTCACTTCAGTGATCGAGTCGATATCATCCAAGACTAACATCCTAACGGCTCTGCCGATTAATATTGAGAATATAAATTATACAATGAAAAAGGGCTCATGTAAACACAAAAGCCCGCTATTATCTATAGCGGGCTTTTGAAATTTTAAAAATAGAAAAACCCCAGACAAGGATCGATAAGAAGTTTTTTTAGCAAATGTATTCCTATCTGCATTCTGGGGATTTTTTAATGCTGAACAAGTAGTCGTAAGATTTCAGGTTTTGAATGTAATCCTACTAGCATTTCAGCGTGTATTTAAAACGGACAAGGATCGCTCAAGATGACCCGACTTACATGAAATTGGTTGGCTCCAATTTCTCAGTCAGAAGTGGTCGCCCGCACAGGGTTCCATTTTTCAATGGATGACCTGCCGTTGGCACATAATTGAATCTCTAGATTATTGCGACCCTTACGGGCTTAGAGCATTCTTCTTATTCGCTAGCTTTTTCACAAAAGTTCGCAACCTTAGGACCGTCAGTTATGTAATCCTAAACTAGCATTCCGTTTATTGTTTTTGGCGTTTCACCTCTTTTGGTAAATACCGGGAGCAGGAATCCTGCTCCCGGTATATTTTTACAATTCAGTTTTTTCAATCATATCGACCCAATGATTCGAAGACGATCCGTGTTCGATGAAGCTTGCGACCACATCGAATACAGCATCTCCGAAGCCACCAACTTGAAGAATTTCATCGCTATCTTTAAGTTGGCTATTTGCTCGTGGCGTCAAATCGATACAAACCAATCTGGATTTTGGGTTGCGTGCATGGAACGTATTCCATTCAGTCAACATTCCAGTTCCGTTACGATAACCGTAATGCACCCCCGAATCAACCCATGATTCGTTATCTGAAATAAAGATAACAGAGTTACCTTTTGCCTGACGGCTATTCAGATCACGCAATGCACAGGAACAATCGGTTCCGCCACCGTTACGTGCGAATAACTTCGCATTTGTCATAACCGAATCACGAGGATTCACATTTACTCGATGAACCGAAGTATCAAACAGCAATACTTCTGCCAACTTGTTTTTACGCAGCATAGCTGCGGCGAACAAAGCTGCTACGTCAAGACAACGAACAGAGGTTGTTGCCCCTGCACGATAACCCGTTACCGGGCTAGCCATTGATCCTGAAGTATCCACGCAAATATAAATCGGTCCTTCAATTGCTGGCACATTTTCCAAAGCAGTTTCCATAGCATCCTGCAACGATTCACGAACCACTGGTGGAACGTTAGTCGTGGCATTGTATGCCATCAACAACTGATAAGGATAAGCACGAGCCTTGAGAATTTCTTCTCGGTTTGCCAAACGCTTTGCCACAATTTCGGTCAATTCTTTCGAATCGAACACGCCATATTTGGCAAAGTTATTCAAATTCATACGAGTCATCGTCCAAGCCGCAGTGCGAGCTTGAGCTTGCCACATTTTACGAGCTTCATCTTTCGTCAAAATGCTATCAAGCATTCGGAAGTCAACCTTTGGGATTTCTCCTGCGTGAGACTTCTTGAATCCTTCATATTGTTTGATGATTGATGGCAAGGCATCAAAGCTGTGACGATAACGAACACTGCCATCCTTGTGGAATGTCAAATATTCGCCTTCTTTAACTTCGGCACCTTTCAAATATGCATACAATGCAGCCTTTTCTCCCGATTCAGGACGAGGACGAGCCATACGCAAAATGTCACGCATGGTCGGATCGTTACCGATGGACGCACGGAAAATGAAATCAGCAGTATGATTTTCGAACCAATCGCAGATTGCTCCACGAATAGAACGAGCGGTCATATTGAGTTTCTTTCCAGCTTGACCGGATCGACCAATCTGAACGAAGTTACGGAGCATCTTCCCATTATCGATAACTTTTGGGAATACTTTACGGAACAGCTTGCTATCCAAGGTAGCGAGGACGGCAGTAAGATATGCAGGCATATCTTTCATATATCCTTTGCTACGAGAAAATACTGCAACTTTTGCAATAAATTCTGGATCGTTGTGTAATTTTGCTACGGCTTCCTTTGCAATTTTCAAATTGCTATCAGCATCTACGTAGTAGGTGCCGTTGAAGCAATTAGTAGCTGCAATTTGAGCCAAGGCGTGACGAGCAGTGAAATCGTATGCACGTCCACCGGCTGCATTCACAGTAGTGGTTGCTGGAGTTTCACGAGAAGTACGAGGTACAACGCCGAATAGTGCTTTGTTAGCCATTTGTCTGTTCCTTTTAAGAAGTTGCATTCCCATTTCTGGGACAAGTTTTAGAATAATCAACCTTGGGCAAAGTCGATCATTCAGGTGCAACAATTATACGCCGTTTTTTCTAAAAGTAAAGTAACGGCGAAAAATTATTTCTCGAAAACTCCATCTTGTCCAATCCACTCATTCTTAAATTTTTCGACAACGTAAATGAGATTGGATTGAATTTCTGGTTCTTTATCGTTTTCGAGATAATCCATAAGCGCAGCTTGAGCGTATTCCCGTTTGCAATATAGGGAATTCTGCGGATCAGTGAACCAACGATCCACTGCATTTAGAAATAGATCAACAATATCTTTATTGGAAAATCGATAGTATCGACAAATACCCCATTGTCGTTCTTCTGTCATAAAGACACCTTTAGAGATTAAAGGTTCAGGATTTTCTTCAATTTATTCACATCGATCAGCGGAATCCCTAAAGTCTTAGCCTTATCGGCTTTAGAACCAGCGTCCGCACCTTCAATCACATAATTGGTGGTTTTCGAGACGGCTGAACCACACTTGCCGCCCTGTCCTTCAATCAGTGCTTCCCAATGCTTTTTGCCTTCGGCAAATCCTCCGGTCAGCACGAAAGTCTGACCAGTGAGCGGACCCGTCTTCGGCAATTCAGGTTCGACGAATTTCAACAATTCGTCAATAGAAGTTTTGTGTGCTTTCAAATATTCACAAACAAGTTCTGCGGTTTTGGTTCCAATATTCCCGACTTTCTCTAACTCTTCCACGCTTGCTTTACGAATAGCATCGAACCCACCAAAGTGATCGGTCAATGCCTTGCCAGCACTTTTGCCGGCGCTCTCGATGCCAAAAGCAGCAAACAATTTCCATAAAGGAACTGTTTTCTTCTTGCGTTGAACCTTAGTGATTTCTTTTGCTAGGTCATCATCTTCGTATTTATCGGGAGCAGAAATCATATTGATTCCGGCGATAGCCAACAAAGATTCACGTTCAGAAAGACCGCTTTTTTTACAATCAGCAATGGTCAACTTATAAAAATCAGCCGGGACTTTAACTGCGCCATATTCAACCAAATCTGTCACTGTGGATTCACCCAATCCCAAAACGCCAAATGTTTTGAGATAATGCAAAAGCGTATTGATATTTTGTGCTGGGCAATCTTGTTTGTTGGGGCAAATCAATTCATACATGTCATCTCCGCTTCCTGAAGCGGGAGTATGTTTGACTTCTACTGTCGCACCACAAGAAGGGCAAATCCTTGAATAAGGAACTTCTTCTACATGGGTGTAATTTACTTGTCCTTTGGCTACGCCGACGACCTTAGGAATAATTTTTCCCGCCTTCAATACGATTAAAGTGGTGCCATGATAAGGCGTATCATTCTTTTTATTGAATCCAATTTCGTTTCGGAAAATAAATCCCAAGTTGTGCAATGTGGCACGTCTTACTTGTGTGCCTGCAAGGCTCACGGGCTGATCGAAAATAGCTACAGGTTTAATTGCACCCGTGCGTCCTGTATTCCATTCGATCATCTTCAACGAGGGTGTGGCTCGTTCTTCGGCAAACTTCCAAGCAATCTTTCCTTTTGGATTTCCCGACTTGGCATCGCCATGACGACCCAACTGTTCTTGATCTTCCAAATTGTTAACGCCAATAACGACGCCATCGACTTCATAATCAAGGTCTTTGACGTTTTCTTCCAGCGTTTGCAATTGATAGAAATTAAATGTTTCAACTCGAACGAAAGTAACGCCTAATTCTTTATTGCAAAATTTGGCTCGTTCGTATTCAGTTTTATATGGAGGATTATCTAGACCTTCGATGGCGTAACCTACGAAGCTCAACCGTTGATCTTTAACCTTGGTTGGGTCTTTAAATTGTCGAATACCGCCAGCCGCATGATTGCGAGGATTGGCTCGCAATTGTTCGCCAGCCGCAGCCAATTCCTTTTGAACTTCCTCAAAATCAGAAAGTTTACAAATAAGTTCGCCACGAATCGAGCATGTAATTGGCTGTTTCAATGTTTGCGGAATCCCGCTGACATATTTTACTTGTTCGGTTACATCTTCGCCGTTTACGCCATCCCGAGGACGCAAACCTGCCGCAACTAATTTGCCTTTTTCGTAATACAATCCGAGGGCAACGCCGTCCAACTTATAAGTTTGATAAAAATAATCCCTTGGATAAGTGACTACTTTACCGTTGAACGTGCGTTCTTTTTGAACTACATCTTGTTCAACCTGGGTTTTCTTGTCAATATATTTAACAGTTTTTGCACCCAGATCAAAAAGGGATTTAGACGTATGCCCAACGGCGGCATCTGCCATCCATTTGAACAATTGTTGTTCTTGATTATCACGATCTTCGTGACTTGCTTTAGAAATAGAAGTCATCGGCGGATCGTGCTTAATTTTCTTAACGCCGCTATCGGACTTGGATGCTGTTGCCGTATTAAATACGGTTGAATTTGGTCGCAGCGACTTTAATTCACGTCGCAACGCATCATATTCGCCATCGCTAACGATTACACCCGTATCGGGATGAATGCAATCATCGCCCACTTCATAAAGGGTATCCAAATGGGCGATGATACGTTCTAAATCGTCAGCATTCATATTATTTCATCCTAAAAGTGATTCTGCCTTTTGTTAGATCGTAAGGAGAGACTTCGAGCTTAACTTTATCTCCTGGCACTACTCGAATAAAATTCTTACGTAGCACGCCGCCAAGTTGACATAAAATCACATGCTCGGTGTCATTTATTCTAACTCGAAAAGCGCCTCTAACTGCTTCGGTGACAACACCTTCGAGTTCGATAGCGCCTTCTTTCTTTTTTTCATCAGACATATATTATACCACGATTTTTCCGTTTGTGTACTTTACTCATGATGGTCGATTACGCAACCAGTCTTTTTATCCATGATCTGTTTGATTTCATCAAAAGACCAAGGTCGATAAGCACCTAAAATCTTAGCTGCATTATCAACGCCTACGTCAAAAGATCGGCGTCCAGGCAACGCTGCATCTAACCAATCTTCGGCACCGGAATGGCTATGTCCATAGAGGTGCCATGCTCCACGATGCGAGCGATTCCAAATCGCCATTGCATAATGATTGCAGACAATATTTTGCTGTGCTTTGCCTTGTCCTACGCTCACTGTTTCCATGTGATGCGTAGAAGAAAACAAAGGGGCTAATGAATAATTATCATGATTGCCCCAAATTAAATGCACATTCTTGCATTTAATTCGACGACGATAATTTTTAGCTGCTTTGAAATAATCATACTTTGGGGCAAAGCAGAAATCGCCTAGATGCCAAAGTTCATCATCTTCTTGAACGACTTTATTAATTTCTTCAAAAAGACAGTCATCCATTCTTTCGACTGATTCTCGACTAACTCTTAAGTTTTCTCCCCCTTTTCGTTCCTCTGCCAATAACTGCAATTCTCTGTCGGACAAATATGGACGGCCACTATATTTAATGATGTTGCCATGTCCAAAATGTGTGTCACTTGTAAACCAAATATTCATTCTACTCCAATTTTTCCTTCTTCTCTAAATTACTTTCTTTTTCCCATCTCTTGCCGAAATAATAATTATAATGATCTTTATTCCAGCTTGTATTTGTGATAATGCCTTCGGCTGAAATTTCAGCTAATTCAGGCTTAACCCGCACCAAATCTCCAACTTGGAATTTTGGTTTCACGTCTTCTGGTGGCGTATATCGAGCCAATACTTTTTGAACATCTTCCGGTGATGCTTCGAGCATTCTTGGACCGTCGAGTTTAAGCTTAATCGGCGGTTCTTTGATAAGCCCAACATTGCGAAAATCAAACGGCATCCAACCATCGACCATTGGTTGTCCAAATTTATTGCATGGCGGCAAATTATTCGCAGCTTGGTGATACATCGTCAACGTGATACTATCTTGCCAACCCGTTTGATAGAGATAAAATCCTTTGCGATCTTCCCACAAACGCTCTCTTAGATGTTGAATATGTTTATCGTTATCTTGCAATATTTGCACAGCACCGACATTAAAATAGCCAAAATCAAGGATATACCAAAGATAATATCCAGGTTCAGTCGGCAATTTCGCATCAACGACCTTTTTAAGGTCCGTCAAGATTTCTTTGTCAGCTTCTTCTTGAAAAGCTAGACGCAAATCATCCATAGCGAGTTGATCTAATTTTACATCTTTAATGTCCATGTCGAAATTCTACCACGGAAATCTGTTTTGTAAACCCAGCAAATTCAGTCAAATTCTGCCTTCAGCCGCTTTTTACCCATTGAGGCTTGATTCTCCCGAATTTGACCGTTTTTGATGTATTTTTGACCCAATTAAAAAACTCCTTTGCATTTTTCATGCAAAGGAGTTTTAAAAATGCTTCCTAATTGGAAATCACCCCCTTCAGAGTTTAAACGGAAGCAAATGAATCGATCACTTGTTGCAACTTAGCTTCGTTTTGCAAGCCGACTAATGTTTGAAGAACTTCTCCATTTTTGAAGAAGACAAGTGTCGGCAAAGCAGCAACATTGTATTTCGTTGCAGTTATTGAATTTTCATCGGTGTTCATTTTGACTATTTTTAGTTTGTCTTGGTTCTTGGTTTCCAACACAGTCAAAATGGGCTTCAAAGCATTGCATGGTGGGCACCATGTGGCATAAAAATCCACTAAAACCAAGCCAGATGCTTGCATTACTTCAGCATCCCAATTTTGTTCATTTACGTCCATAATAATCCTCAATTCCAAATGGTTCCCAAGCCAATCATAGTCTTTTCTATATTGGCATTTTTAGGAAGAGTTAATTTACTGCGAATTTCTTCAACGTCTTTGTTTACAAACAAATCACGCCATCCTCTGCCGTTTAGAACCGTATCGTTATTTGTAAATTGTGTATATCCAAATAAAAATCTTCGAATTGCTGGCAGGGTCTCTTGACTATAAATATTCGATTTTAACGCATCTTCATAGTTATCATATAAAGGACGATATTCAAATCCGCATCGCAACAAAATAGTGAACAGTGATCGTCGAACGAAGCACTCTTTCCAAAAACTGGACGGAGTTATCCAAAGTGCATAAGGCACATTAGTGCGACAAAATCTTGTCCGTTCTGGCAACGGGGAAACCACTTCTATAATATCTTCTGTTTTACTCACAAAAGCAGCGATACAATCACTACTTCCATTGGGATGAGAAAAAAAGAAACCATCAGTTTTTTCATCAAAATCTCTAGCGAACTGTTCCCGGCATTTTTTCCAATTCAATGGTTTGCCCAATGAAAAAGAACCATTTATAGGCAAAGATGTTTCTTTTTCTACGAGTTTTGTATCGCCAAATTCTAGTTTCATGTTTTAACCTAAAATTAAGTCTCACATGCAAATTATAATAAAAAACACATTCAAAACAAGATCAAAAAAATAGCACTTTGCTACTATGAAGTTCAGAGTCTTTTTTGGCTTTAAATGTTATGTTTTGTCGATAAAGAGAATCTCTGCTTTGCGGCACATATTTGCGAATTTTACCATTATGAGAAACGCCTTGTGGAAACACCAAATGAGAAATAGGTGTCGTGGGAACCGGAAATGAGCCATGTGAAAGCAGTTTTTGTTTTTGACCGTCTCGCACACGAACATTTAAATTAACTACTCGATAAACGCCATCTTTTTCTTCTGTGTCGAAAATGATTTTACCGGCAGAATGAACACCACGAGCTAATTGATGAGCGACATTGCAACGGAATAAATAATGATGCTCATAAATCGATGTATCTTCCAATAAATCAGTCCATTTCCAAACATCGGAAACACAAATTTTATAATCACATTCGTGATAATCTAAACCTGCTTCGCCCGTAATAATTGTGCAATCCCATTTGCCAACAATTCTGCTATCGAAAATTATAATTTCTAACAATGTAGAGGGATCGACTTTAACCACATTCATATATGGGTTAACAATCATCATATGTTTGTAATCTCTGACATTGCAATCTAAAAATACATATAAAGTTCCAAATTTACTATCGGTTAAAGCAGATACTTCACCCAAATGAACTCGACCGTGTTGTTGATAATCGCTCAAATCGAACTTTTGAACAAAATAAAAAGTGGCACTAGTATCGCTGCGATCCGTTCGATACAGAACAAAGAAATGGCTATTGTATTCAACTTCGCAATTTTTCCCATGCAGTACAAGAACAAAGCCCTGCGTGGGCAATAAAGGAACTAAATGACCTACGCCGGGATTTATAATTCGAACTGAATCGTATCTTTTACTTTCCATTATGTTGAATTAAATCAGCTAACCAATGACAATAATTTCTTGAAAACACATTTACTTCTGTTTTCCATAATTTAAATGGATTCAATTTATCATCAACAATTCTCATTAAAGTTTGATAGCTGGCGTATCTCTTATCTAAGGGTGAATTAAAATCTAAAGTTTCAAAAAGTAATCCTGATAAATTTCGAAAAGTTCTGGTGAAATATGAATCATGAGAAAAAACAAACATTTCCCATGCATTCAAAATTACTTGTCTATTCCCAGAAACGACATTATTTTTATCGCATTTGTGTGACCAATTATAAAAAAATTCTTCATAGGAATCCCAAGCTAATTTTCTATCAACTTCAACTAAATCCATTTCAAATGAACGAGAATCATGCATGGGAGCAGAACGACGAATGGTATAATAACCAGGATGTGTGGAAGGTTCGTTCCAGTAAATAGAAACAACTTCCCAATAAAAGCCAGTATCGCTAGGTTTTCTGAAAAACAGATAACCCAGCGATACATGTTTCACAAGCGGCATTCTAATAGAATGCCGCTTAAAATATTCCTCATATATTTGCATAAAAGCTTATTTTAAAAGGTCATCAATTTCTTTATCCGAAGGATGAACTGGTGTTGCGACCGGACCCGGCAAATCAGTAGTTTTTTTAACTTCTTTTTGCAACGCATCAGGAGTTTTCAAACCAGAAGGTCCAGCTTTTTTATTGGCTTTCTTAGCTTGATTTTGTCCATCGAAATTTTTAACAGCAGAAGGACCACTTTTATGGTTTGCCACTGCCGCTGCACAATTATAAACGATTCCGCCTCTATAAGCCACAGTATATGGATAATTTTGGCTATAATCTAACACTAATCGATCTTCATGATCGCTAACCACATGTGCGATACATGGAAGTTTTCCGTTAATGACCGGAATTAAATAATTCTTACCATCAACATTGGCGGTTGTATAAGAACGAGTTCTTTCCCCACCTTGAATGTTAATGGGCTGCCATACTTGTTGGCGAGCTTGACCTGCATAAGCAGATGCTACATAACCCTCATCACATTGCGACAATACCATCGCTAAAATCAATGAACCAATCATTTTCTCTCCATTCCTAAATCGAATTTCTCGATTTGAACTAAATCCTTTGTAGTAACCCAACGGCGATCTGTTTCATTCCACACCACCGCATAATCATGAGGAAAAGAATCCAAAATGTCAAACAACTCTGAAGGCGAATTCGTTTTCTCAACAGATCGATGAAAAATCAAAGGGTGAATATCTGAATATCTTTCCCTTAATTTATCTAAAAACTCTTTATCCATTTGTATTCAAATAATCCTTATATTTTGCATAAGCAAAACAAAAAATAACACCACCTACGATGCCCATTATCATACCAGATGGCTCATATCCAACTTGTCCCCAACCTAAAACCCAACTGATAAATCCACCAACGAAAGAACCAGCACAGCCGATTCCAATGGTAGCGAGAAAGCCAGTTGGATTATCTTTATTAGGAAATATCAGCTTTGCAATTAGACCAACGACAAGTCCATAAATCATCCATCCTAAAACATGAAACATAATAAAAGTCTCCTTACTTTTGCATGAGTTTCTCTATTTGTAGATATGAATCTGGAGTGCGATTTTGAGAAATATCATTGGCTAAGTTGTCTTTAAATCTGTGAAATGTTATATCAAAAGTTTCTAAATTAGTAAAACCCAAATATTCTTTTACTACATGTTCGCTGTTGCTGTTTCTAAGAAACAGCAGGAACTTCTTTTGCCCATACTCTTTACGAATCAAAAGGCACATGGTTGCTGCTTGAGCATCGAATAATTGCTTCTGTTCTAACGTGGCTTTCCTCATATCATCTTCTGTCGCAGAGAAAAAACTCTTAGAAGAAAATGGAGTTTTATTTTGACTGGCTAGCACCACATTGTTTTTAATTTGTGGAATACTAGAGTTGAGAACCGACATGCCTTTATACAACCACCAACCAATATTTAAACGATTTTGATAATTGAATTCCTTGAGACAAATAATTGTCAACGGCGAAGGAATAACTTCTGTAGGTTTGCCATCAATTACAACCCACAAATAGCTAATGACTAATTTGCCGTCTACTTGTTTAACTCCACCGCATGTGCGGTCAAGATTAAACAATTTTTTCATCATATCTACATTGGGGGCACAAAAAATACGGCACTCAGCAGAAAACTGAATATCTGGCAACCCCCAACGTTCTAAACACCAAGTCTTCATGCTTTCGATGTTGTTGAATAAATATTCGCCTTGATCGATATCAATACTGTTGATGGTGAAATTTTTAGTAGTCCATCTATTCCAACCGATTGTTGGAATAGATGGATCAGTCGATGGTGTTGTTCCACTTGGAACAGGCAACGTCTTAAAAAA
>Ga0315294_10005004_pt1 | contig 14532 bp, 18 predicted proteins | sample YL17G13_40_MG_FD_203626 | JGI IMG/M metagenome (GOLD analysis project Ga0315294, IMG submission 203626) | Sediment microbial communities from Yellowstone Lake, YNP, Wyoming, USA - YL17G13_40 | ecosystem: Environmental > Aquatic > Freshwater > Lake > Sediment | place: USA: Wyoming | collected... | reverse complement strand
TGTTACAACACCCTAAACATTCATAAAAATATATACAGAATAGATTGATAATCAACAAGTTATGGACTTTGTGTTTAGTTTGTGCTTATATTACACATACTAACGGTAAAACTTTGAAAAACCCCGTAAAAACTTTTTATAACATTTGTACAATGTATTCATTTACAATGTGTTATATAGGATTTCTTCGTCTATGCTTTGTACAAAGCCCACCCAATTGTTGTTAACAACCCACCCTGTATATAAAAAAGGGGGATTGCTCCCCCCTTAATTAGAATGCCACAAGATCTTGATAGCTAATCTTGCTGTTGGTTGCAGTAGCATTGATAACCAACTCTTCTTCTACACCACCTGTTCCTTGTGGTGCACTGATGATGTTAGCACCTTCTTCTGTTTCAACGATAGTCAACTTTGCAATTGCTTTCAAACAGTCACTCTTGGTACTATCGTTATCAAGAGCATTCTTGATTGTAGCACTTACACGCTTACTCAAAGGCATTGTTAGACTCTCTCCTTTCTTGTTAGTAAGTAGCATACTGATTGCTTTAATCTGTCCTGCTTTAAACTTGTTAAGACTGTTTGGTGTGAACTTCAATGACCCACCTGGAATCAAAGAACTTACTTTACCGATTTCTACAAGAGTGCTCTCTGCTCTCTCATAAACTTTGAATTGTAATGCCATTTTGAATTTGTTTTAATGATTAATAATATGTGGGGACTACCCACAACTTGGCAATTTATGGGAGGGGTAGCTTTGGGAAGTAGGCTCTTCTCCCATCTACACAATAGGGGGTGTGTTTATAAAAGAACAGGGGGGCCTAAAATATTTTTCCTAAGCCCATATGGGGTTTCAAAAGAATCTTGCCCTACGGAGAAAAAAAGATTTGGTTTGTATATAGGAACATATGTAACTTTGGGGTAGGTTGGGTGGGGTAGGCATATTAGCTTCTCCTGTATAACAATGTAAAACAATAAATATGATCACAACAATCATCGTTCTATTTCTTCTTTCCTTAATAGTAACATCTATTTACAGTGTGTGGAAAGATTCTAGTCAAGTGGATATACTTATAGAGTTTAAGAGTCCATCAAATCCTTTTTTTAATATAGGAATTAGTCATAATCAGTATGTAGAAGAAGAATATATTGAACAGGAGCTTGTTATAGGAATGTTTTTTATAAACTTTGTTGTAGTGGCATTTAAAGAAATTGAGGCATAATATAGCAATAAGATAAATAATTGTATTTGTTATTGTTATAATAAATCCTATCTTTGTACAAACTAAATATGGAACCAACAAGGATTATACAGAAAATGAAGAGCAAAGGTCCAGATCTTTTCTCTATAGCAGAGAAGTATTATTGCATTCTGTCTGCTATTAACAATCTTAAATTGACACAAAGGGAAATACAGCTTATAGCTTTTACAGCTGTTAAGGGAAACATCTCCTATGCTAATATTAGGAAGGAGTTTTGTGAGAGATATAATAGTACGAGTCCTACAATTAACAATCTGATTTCTAAACTTAAGAAGATTAATGTTCTTGTAAAGGATGGAACAAAGGTGAAGGTCAATCCCATCATTATATTAGATTTTAACAAGGACATTACATTACAAATAAACCTAACACATGGATAAGCCTATTAGTTTATCAATGAGGGAATACCTTGTAAGAACATTAGCTCCTAAGCTTTTGGTTTCTGAAAAGGTGATAGATCAAGTGATTGTTCATCAGTTTAGTGAAGCTAATGCTGCTATGTCAAATAATGAATCATTAGAACTTTCAGGATTTGGGAAGCTGTTGTTTAATAAGAAGAAAGCTTACAAGAAGATGGAAAAGTTTATGTCCCAGAAAGCTCTCTTTGAGGCAATGATACAAAACCCTGACACACCAGAACAGAAAAGGAATGCTGCAAAGCTTAAGCTTAACACTGTTCTAAATAATATAGACGTATTAAAACCAAAATTATATGTTTAACCTTTCTCAGATTATTGAGGGTTGGAGAAACAAGCTCATTCCTCCACACCATTTAAAAAACGTTGTAGAGCTAACAAGTAAACAAAGAACAGACATTTGTCTTAAATGTGAGGAGCATTCTGAAAATAAAAAGAAAGCAGATCATACATATAAGACAATAAGACCAGACCATCATTGTACAAATTGTGGATGTACGCTATCAGCTAAAACAAGATGTCTCTCATGTAGGTGTCCTTTGAACAAATGGATTGAGGCAGCTACGCCAGAACAAGAGGAACAATTAAAACAAGCAATAAATGGAAGAGAACAAAAACCAAGTGAGGCTTAAAAAGATTCCTTTGGGAGTTTTTATACAAGCATTAATGGATATATACAACACAGGTGTTGATTATGTAGACATTATAGGAGTTCCTGGAGAGGAACAAGACACTATTGGTATTGCTTTCTGTGATGAGTATTTTGGTAATGACGAAGAGCAGACAGAAGAAGAAAACATTGAAAATCTTAAAGAACAAATAAAGAACATAAACTTGTCCGATGAGGACTTAAACCAACTATTATGAATCCAACAATTGAAGCATGGGTTGTTATTGAAAAACTAGGACAACTATGTGCAACACCAGGAATTGAAGAAGAAACCCAGAAGGTAGCTAATGAAGAAATCAGAAGACTATTAAAGGATGTTGTTAAACCAGGGTTAGATAAGCTAACAGCTTCCAGTGCAGGAATCCTAATAAAATAAGACAATGACGAAGAAACCTAACTATTACAATAAGGTTCTTCATATTCTACAAGAACTACATACTGCCTACCCAAAATACAATATGGGTAAACATTTAGCTACAGTTCTTGATGAATGTGGAAATTTATGGGGAGTGTCAGATAAAGAACTAGCATATTCCCTCATCAAATATAAAGGACAGCTTGAAATGGATGTTCAGCATATAGATGATTCTGAGATAGATGAGATTATAAAAGATGGTCTTAATCTGGATAAACTATTTAAAGAAGAAGAAGATGGCGACTATTAAAAAAACTACATACATTAATACAGAGCTTGACTGGGCTGAGGAACAACTCAAATCCTGGAAGCAATATGTAGATGCTAATCCCTTACATCAGTTAAAGGATAGAATAGAATGGAAACCTACAGCTAAAGGAGGAATGCTTCCAATGGTGATTGCCTCTATAGAAGCTCAAGGAAAATTTGTTCAAGAGACTATGAAGAACTATCTTGCACTAGTGGAAGTGGTTGAAAAGCTTAGAACAATAGAAGAGAATAAGGTGGAAGTGAGAGGTAAAGGAGAGCTTAGCTCTATGGCTGAAGACTTCCTTAAAAACAGAAAATGATCGAACTACAAAGTATAGACTATAAAGACTGGTTTATAAATCAACCACGTATTCCTGATAAGGAATCTAATGAATATAAAGCTTTCTTCAACCATCATAAAGATCTATGTCTAAATGGTGCTATGATGGATGGTGTGTATATTAATCCATTTTTATACTGGCATTTAAACTTCTGGAATACAGAAGTGGATATTATAGATGATAGGGGACGCATCAGTCAAAAGTATGCAAATCCCTATCTTAGAGATAATGAGTGGGTGATCACTAATGAGATAGATAGAGCACAGAATGAAAAGAAAGGTTTAGTTATACTAGGTATTAGACGTTTGGCTAAGTCTGTTATAGAGAGTTCTTACATAGCTTGGGGAGCTACATTTGATGAAAACTCACAGAACATTATAGCTGGTCTTAATGCTCCAGATATAAAACTTATTACAGATAAGATTGATAAAGGATTGAACTTCCTACCAGAAGCTTGGAGGTGGCAAAGAATAGAAGATAATTGGAAGAACCAAGTCACTCTAGGAATTAGGACAAAAGGAGGAGAGAGAATACCTTTCTCTCAAATCCTAGTGCGTAACCTTGATGAAGGTAATAATGAAGAAGCTATTGCAGGTACAAAACCTCGTAAGTTAATTATAGATGAGATTGGTAAGGGAAACTTCTTAAGAGGTTTCCAAGCTGCTGTACCAGGATTCACCACACCATTTGGTTGGGGTTGTTCTCCTATTCTTACAGGTACAGGTGGTGATATGAAGAAGTTCATGGATGCCAAATCTCTAATGTTTGACGTGGATAACTTTAACTTCCTTACATATAATAATGAGAAGGATGATAAAAGGATTCATGGCTTATTCATTTCCTATAAGTATAGAATGGAATCTAAAGAAGATTCTACACTAGGAGCTTTTCTAAATAAACCTGATGGAAGTGAGCTTTATAATGTGAAGATGCTTGTCAGTAATGAAGAAAAGGCTAAGGAGATTACACAAACAAATCTAGAAAGACTTAAGAAAGCAGGTGATAGAATAGCCTATCTTAAAGAGAAGATGTACTATCCACTTGAAGTGGATGATATATTCCTAAATGAGGATACAAACATCTTTGATATTGAGTCTGCCAAAAGACAGAAGACACGCTTGCTTAATAATGCAAGAACAGGAACACCTATCATTTTATTTAATGATGGTGAAAAGATTTCTCATGAGTTTACAGATAAGCAACCTATAACAAACTTCCCTCTTAAGAATAGTGATTTGAAGGATGCTCCTGTAGTTATATATGAGTTTCCTGTAGAAAATCCTGCATATGGATTGTATGTAGCAGGAGTGGATCCTTACAGACAAGGTAAGAGTGCATACAGTTCCTCTTTAGGATCTGTATACATATATAAAAGAATGCATTCTCTTACAGGAGAGAAGTATCAAGATATGTTCGTAGCTTCGTATTGTGCAAGACCTGATAAGAAAGAAACTTGGGAAGAACAAGCTAGACTCTTGATCAAGTATTACAATGCTAGAACACTTTGTGAGAATGATGATATATCCTTTATAGAATATATGAAGGCTAAGGGAGACGCTCACTATCTAGAGAAACAACCTCAGTGGTTAATGGAAGTGGTTCCTAATACTACCGTTAAACGTGAATACGGTGTTCATAGATCTGCACAGAAGATTATTGACTATCTTCACAATTGTATGAAGAAGTATATGGAAGAAGTGGTGTATACAGAGAAGGATGAAGAGGGTAATATAATAAGAGAACAGACAGGTGTAAGTAAGATATTTGATCCTGTGCTCCTTGAAGAGATTATTCAATACAATGATCAAGGTAACTTTGATAGAATTGTAGCAGCAGAACTAGCTATTGCTCAAGCACTTAAGATGGATCCTATAATGGGGAAAGCTGGTGGATCAGAAGATGAAAGAGTGAAGTCTATGTTCTCATCACAAAAAAAGAATGCACTGTTCTCTGAATCAAGAGGACTATTTAATAGTAAAAAACGTAAACTGTTTACATAATGGCAATTATAAGGTATACCAAAGATGCTACTATACGCTATGCGTATCTAAATATATTTCCAGATCAGTTTAAAACTGAGAAGGAAAAGCAGGATGAGAGTTGGATAAAGAATACAATGGACTATTTTTCTAACAAGGCTTATGCTGAGTATGTAAAGAATAGAGATACATTTGTTAAAAACTATGACTTGGTTAAAGGAATCCTTCGTATGGAAGACTTCTATCAAGAACCACAAGTAAAGAGTTTTACAGATATGCTTACAACAGATCTACAACTTCCTGCATATGTTAAGCACTATTCAATTATCACCACTCCTATAAATGAACTTGTAGGAGAAATCTCCAAAAGACCAGACACATTTAGGGTGAAGGCTTTTGATGATGATTCTAAATCTGAAGAACTTCAATTCAAAACAGAGATTCTTCAGAAGTATGTAATAGGTAAAGCTAAAGAAAGTATTATTGGAAAACTTGCTGCACAAGGACAAAATCCTGAAGAAATAGATCCTGAAGAACTTGATCAAATGAGCATGCAAGATGTACAAGATCAACTAGATGATTATACATCTGTAGCTGAGAAGTGGGCTAATCATGTACTCACTTGTCAGAAGGCTGAGTTTAATTTAAAAGAAAAGAGTGAAGATGCTTTCAGAGATATGCTTATTTCTGCAAGAGAATTCTATCATATATATGAAGACAATTCAAAGCTTGGGTTTAACGTTGAGGTTGCAAATCCTAAGAACACATGGTTCCTTACAACTCCTGATAGAAAATATATCTCTGATCCCACAGGAAGAGCTCAAGGGGCTTATGCTGCTGGTACAGTACAAGTTATGGAACTTTCTGAAATTATTGAGTCAGTTCCTGATATGACAAAAGATGAGATTGACCACTTACGCTCATCTCTTCAAGATTATGGATTGATTAATGTACGTGAATCAAATCTAGGTAATCCTGATGCTATTCCTGGACAAGACTCAGTGCAATATGATACATTTGATCCATTAGTCCTTCAGACAAGAATGATTATTGAATCAGAGATGAAAGAGAACGATGATGGGCTAAAAGACTTTTTAGGACTTACATCTAACGTGTCTTCTTTTGGTTATAAATATGTTGTTGTAAGAGCCTATTGGATTTCTAAAAGAAAGATAGGCAAATTGATTTATACAGATGAAATGGGTAATGAACAATCTACACTTGTTGATGAAAGTTACAAGAGTGGAAATATGCCTACACAAATCTCATTAGAATGGGGATGGATTAATGAATGGTATCAAGGAGTTAAGATTGGTCCAGACATCTATCATATTAAACCATACAGACTTCTAAACTATTGCCCTATTATAGGACTTACGCATGAGGTTAAGAATACAGAAGCTAAGAGCTTAGTAGATCTTATGAAACCATTCCAAGTGCTCTACAATGTATGTATGAACCAGCTTTATAAACTCCTTGAGAAAGAAGTTGGTAAGGTGTATCTAACATCTATTAGACATATTCCTATTCCTAAAGATGGTGATGCTCAAGATGCTCTTGACATATGGGAAATGGAAGCACGTAATAGAGGAGTGATGTTTATTGATGATTCTCCAGAGAATCTTAAATCTCCATCTTCCTTTAATCAGTTTAGAGATATAGACTTAACTAGAACACAGGAAATACAGTCTAGATATAATCTAGCTATGCAATTAAAGAATGAGTGTTGGGAACTTATTGGTATGAGTAGACAAAGAATGGGAAGTATATCAGCATCTGAGTCTGCTACAGGAACTAATACAGCTATACAACAATCTTATTCTCAAACAGAACCTTTATTTGTAGCTCATGAATATGTAATGGGGCAACTCTATCAAGCTATTATTGATGCAGCTCTATATACAGAATCTAAAAAGCCACAGTCTACACTATCCTATATTACAAATACAGGAGAGAGTGCATTTGTACAGGTGAATGGTACTGATCTTAAATTTAGAGATCTTAAAGTGTTCTTAACTAATAGACCTGAAGATCAACAGATGTTCCAAGAGATTAGACAGTTGTCTCAAGCTGTTATACAAAATGGTGGTTCATTATATGACATCATTGAGCTTTATAGCACTAAGTCTGTTAGACAGATGAAGAAGGTGTTTAAGACACTTAAAGAAAGACAAGAACAAATGCAAAACCAACAAATGGAATTGCAACAACAACAACAACAAGCTCAACAAGAGCAAGCTCAAGCTCAAATGCAACAACAATCTCAAATGGCTCAAGAGAAACAAGCTAACGATGACTATCAAAGAGAGCTTGATAGACTATCTAAAGAGAAGATTGCTATTATTCAAGCTACAGGATTTGGTAAGGTTCCAGGAGAGGATGTTAATCAAGATACAATTCCTGATGTCCTAGAGATGAGTAAACTATCTAATGACCAAGAAAAAGCTGCTAAAGAATACCAATTAAAGATAGCTGAAATAAACTCTAAGAACAAACAAGCTTCTGATAAAATGACTATAGAAATGGAAAAGCTCAAAGTGGCTAGAGAGAACCAGGCTAATGACCTAGCTGTGGCTAAAGAGAACGCTAAAGGAAGAAACAAAAAATCTAAATAATGTTTGATAAATTAGTAGAAGTAATTATACAATGGATAGACCAACTCTTACCTGTGGTGATCATTCCTTCTTATGAAGAGGGAGTGCATCTTAGTTTTGGTAAGTTTAAGAGAGTGTTACATCCTGGAATCCATTTTAAAATACCTTTTGCTGATGAAATACTTAGACAACATGTTGTAGTCACTACACTTAGTCTTCCTGCACAATCTTTATACACCCTTGATAAACAGAACTTTGTGGTTAAAGGAGTGATTAAGTATAAAATCTCTGATGTTAAAACTTTCCTATTGGAAGTGTATGATGCAACAGATGCTCTATCAGATATGACATTGAGTATAATAAAAAATATTGTAATATCTCTTCCTTCAGAAAAATGTATAGATCCAGAGCTTGACACTCTTCTTACAAAGAAAGCAAGAGTTGAAGCTAAGAAGTGGGGAGTTGAGATTCAACAAGTTACACTAACAGATATAGCTCCAATTAGGAGCTATAGGTTGATAAATGACAACTTTTTAAATAAAAATAGTTAGAGTAAAAAATATTAATGCTATATTATACCGAAAATTGGTTTATATAGCACCATAACTCTTTGATAGTAAATAACTATCATATACCTTTACATTTACAAACCAATTTAAACACAACTACATATGGCTGAAAATTTAGAAAACCAGTTTGGTAACTTCTCTATTGAGAACACTATGGAAATGGGAATGGGTAACTCAGAACTATTAAATGATCTGATGTCTCCTGAAACTTCCACATCAAATCCTGATGATATTAAAGAGATGACACCTGAGGATAATGCTCCTAAGGAAACACCAAAAAAAGCTTCTACTAAATCTATAGGTGAAACTATGGATGAAGGTAAAGCTCCTGAAACAAAAGAAGATGCTTCTAAATCAATTGAAGATTTTTTACTAGGAGGAGGAGATGATGATGAAGAAGAGGAAGAAGCTCCTAAAGCAAAGACAAAAACACCAACTAAAGAAGAAACTTCTACTAATGAAGATGATGAAGAATCTGAACCAGAAGTTAGTCAGTTTGGTGCTCTAGCTAATGACCTATTTAAATTAGGTGTGTTTTCTAAAGAAGAAGATGAAGATGATGAACCAATTTCTACAGCTGAGGAATTCCTTGAAAGATTCCAGGTTGAGAAAAAGAAAGGTGCTATTGAAGTGGTAAATAACTTCATAGGACAGTTTGGGGAAGATTATCAACAAGCATTTGAAGCCATATTTGTAAAAGGAGTTGATCCTAAAGAATACTTTGGTACATATAATAATGTATCAAGTTTTGCTGAACTAGATCTTTCTGAGGAAAGTAATCAAATCTCAGTGTTGAAACAAGCACTAACAGATCAGGGTTTTGAACCTGAAGATGTAATTACAGAGATTGAAAGATTAAAGAATTATGGAGATCTTGAAACAGTTGCAGCAAAACATCATAAAGTTTTAGTGAAGAAAGAAGCTGCTAAGCTACATCAAATGGAGCAACAATCAGAAAGAGAATTACAACAGAAGCAAGCTATTAAAGCTCAATATATAAATAATGTCCAAGGTGTTCTTCAAGAGAAACTAAAGACAAAAGAGTTTGATGGTATTCCTATCAATCCAAAACTAGCAGGCGAACTACAAGAATTTTTACTAGTAGATAAGTATAAAACAAATTCTGGAGAAACATTAACAGACTTTGATAAGACTATCTTGGAATTGAAGAGACCAGAAAACCATGAAACAAAGGTGAAAGTTGCTCTTCTTTTAAAGATCTTAGAAAAAGATCCAACACTTTCTACCATCCAGAAATCTGGAATAAGTAAAAAATCTAATGAACTATTTGGTGAGGTGGCAAGACAAGTCACTAAAAGTGGAATTAAATCCTCAGGTGGTTCAAAAGATAAGTCTAATTCATGGTTTATATAAACATTTCATAATAAATTAAAAAACAAATAAAATGGCAATTCAAACAATCCCAGGTTTAACTGGTTTTACGTATGCAAGAGTAGCCTCTATGGATAAACGTGCGGTAGGCAAGCTTACTGACTCAAATCACTTAGAGAGCTTCCACAGTACTGAACCAGCTGATTATGACAAAAAAATAATCAGTCTTTACACTCAAAGTTCATTGTATAGCAATGACTTCTTAGACATGATTAACAAAAGCACACCTTATTACATTGATAATAATAGTGATGCTTGGAAATGGCAAGTGGCTGTTCCTTACAAATTTCCTAAAATCATTGCTATCCCTGATAGCACTGCAGATTTAATCAGCAATGGTAAAACAGGTATTGATGGTCAGGAATTTTCATTGGTTTTAGATACTAACGAATTCTCTAAGAACGCTATTGTTTCTGTAGGTTCTCGTCAGTATGGTCCTCGTTTTTATGTTATCAAAGATCCAGTTCCTTGGAACATGGGATATTTGTACAGCTTCACTTTAGTAACTGACAATCCTACAGTTGATTTCGTAAATCCAACTTTCTTACAATATGGTATTGAACTAGAATTAGTTGATGCTGCTATTGGTGAGTTTGATCAAGATTTATTAGGTCTTCCTCGTTTAGGTGAGCAAATCACAATGTTTGAATCTTTAGGATCAGCATATGGTTATGAGCACAAAATCACTGAGTGGGCTGATGACAAGATGATGAGAGATGCTTCTGGTAAGCCTTTAGATATCTTAGTATATGCTCCTCAACGTAGAAATCAATTACCTTTAACTCGTAACGATGTTAAGTGGGAACCATTCATTGAGTTCTGGATGCGTAAATCAATGTTAGAATTAAAAGTTAAGCGTATGATCTGGGCTAAACCAGGTACAGTTAAGACTAATGGTTCTAAGCAAGAATTGAAGCGTACATCTGCTGGTGTTTATCACAGAATGCGTAACAATGGTAACTTAGTACAATACAACCGTGGTGAGTTTTCTGCTAACTTGATTCGTTCAGTGTTTGGAGATCTTTTCTACAGACGTGTGGATGTTAAAGATAGAAAAGTTAAGATGTATACAAATGAAGCTGGGTTTGACGTGTTTCAACAAGCTTTAAAGAATGATGCTCTTAATTCAGGCTTAACTTTCATGGCTGATTCTGGAAATCGTTACATGCAAGGAGAAGGTCAACACATCACTTATAACTTTGCATTTGATGCAATGGTTACACGTGAAACAGGTCGTGTTGAACTTATTCACTTGAAAGAACTTGATCTTCCACAATCAAACTTGGAGTTTGGTCAGAACAAGAAGAGTACACCAGTATTTATGGTATTTGATGTTAGTCCTATGAGCGATGGTTCAATGGTTAATAACATCAGAGAAGTAAGAATGAAAGGTGCTCCTTCTATGACTTGGGGTTATATTGATGGTACTCGTCACCACTTAGGCTTTGCTAAGTCTCAAGGTATGAGTTCTGCGAACAAATTCCCAGGATATGAAATCTGGATGAAAGACCGTTGTGATGTTTTCATTGAAGACTTATCACGTACAGTGTTGATCGAAGAGATTCCTCAATTCTAATAATGCTCAAAAGCATACCGTAAGATCTGCTCAGAGTTAACCTACCGAGATGATCTTCTCCCAGCAATCCAAGCTGGGAGAATCTTCTCAAATACACAGAGATTTGGATTGGGGAATTCCCAATTGCTAGAACTTCAATGTTCATTTCTCTGCAAACAAAACCAAATAAAACAACTACATTATGGGTAAGACAGGCAAAATCTCCACTATTAAAAAGGAGTATAACAATTCTCAATTGCAAACAATGCAAGGTGGTCTTTCAAGTAAAGGCTTAACAAGAATTCCTGGTACAGGAGTTTTTAAATATCCTTACAAAGAATTAGATGGTCAGTATAGAACAGGACTAGATCCTAATGCTGCATACATTCGTAGGATTGGAGATGAGTTAGAAAGAGAAATGGAAACTGAAAGAGTTAAAGCTCTTAAAGCAAAGTTAGAATCTGCATTAGGTGATATTGATCTTGGACCTCGTTCACAGTTTTGGAACTACGGACTATCAACTTCTACAGAAGATACAATGCACGTACAGTCAGTTAAACTATTAGATGGTGATAACTATTTTGATCTTAGCATTCCTTTCCAGGAATTAGCATTTGCTTGGTTGAGAGTTCATCCTACAATTGCTTCTAGCTATCAAGCTTGGGAAAGAGGTGAATTTGCTGCAGAAACTCAATTCTATGTAGCTGATGATGAAATAGAAAATGCAGTGATTTATAAGAAGAAACAATTGATCAACAAGGCTATTGTTAAGTTTGATTCAATGACTCCTGAGAAGAAAAGAAAAGTGGCTAGATTATTAGGACTCCCAGTATCAGAAGACACTAAAGAAGATTCTGTATACAATCAGGTGGATAATATGCTTAAACAAACAGAATTCAAGAATGGCAAATTCCAAGGTTTAAATCCTGTAGAGGTATTTAACAGATTTGCAGACATGAGAGAAAACTTACTCCATATTAAAGATCTTGTTAAGCAAGCTTTGACACACTCAGTATATCGTTTGAAACCAAATGGTAAAATCTATGAAGGTGAATTTGAAGTTGCTCCAGATGAAGATCAATTAGTGAAACATCTTGCTGATGATGATAATCAGGAAGATCTAATCACACTTGAACAAAAATTAAAAACTAAGAAACTAGCTTCCACATGATACCAGTAGATAGTTTATTATATAAGATTGACCAAAGACTAAATAAACTATCCACTAATGATCACCAACAGATTCAATTAGAAGATAAGATCTTGGCCTTGAATGAAGCTCAGATTAAGTTGATAAAGCAAAAGGTTGATGGTCAGAACACTGTAAGTGGTCTTGGACTTGATGCTTTTAAGAAGCGTTATGAAGATCTTCAAAGTCTTGTTGTTACATATAACAATCAACCTTTGAAACTTGCAGTGAAGAATAAGGAACTAAATCAATGGGTTGCAAATTTACATCTACTCACTCCTAAATATATGTTCTATATAGATAGCTACATATTAGCTAGTAAAGGAAGATGTAAAGATAGAAAGGTCTGGATTAATAGAGACTTGGCTAAACATAGTGATCTTCAGTTTATATTAAACAATGTTCACTACAAACCATCTTTTGAATATCAAGAAACATTCAACTTCTTATCCTCAGATGAAATATCAATCTTCACAGATGGTACTTTCACTCCCTCAAAGGTTTACATAAGCTATATGAGATATCCTCAGTATATAGATAAAACAGGATATATCAAGTTTGATGGTCAACCTTCTACAGATCAAGATTGTGAACTAGAACTTTATTTAGAAGATGAGCTATTGGATCTTACAGTTGAAAACCTAGCAATGTACACTGAGAATCAATCTGCTGTTCAAAATGCAGCATTTAGAATACAAACAAACGAGTAATTTTTTTAACAATTAAATATAAATAAAATGTCAGATTTTTCATTAACTACGCTCTTCGTAGTACCAGTAGGACAAACAACGTTTCCTAGCTCTGGATCTACGCAAGATTTAACCCCTGGTCAAGTGGGTGTGTTTAGTAACACATATGCTGCTTTGACTTCAGGTACAATTGCTGCTGCTCCTTATTTCTACATTGCACAAGGTAGAACAAACACCTATTTACAAGGTTCTAAGCGTTCAGACAAAATTAAAGGATGTGCTAGTGCAAACTGTTCATCTAATGTAACTGAATGGTACAAAGTAAATGGTTGTGCTACACCTGCTACTCAGGTAACTGATGTAGATGGTTGGAATGTAAAATGTGGTGATGTTGTAACTTTAACATTACGTGCACACTCTTCTTACATTGACACATTGTACTTCAATGGTTTTACACGTTCAGTAACTGTACAAGCTCCTTGTTGTGACTGTGGTGGTAATCCTTGTGACACTGTTGATGTTCCAGCTTTGATTGATGCTTTCATCTTGAAATTGCAACAACAAGCTTCTGGTATCAATCCAGACAACATTAGCTTTAACACTTTCTATCAATTCCAAAGAATTGGTAATGATGCTGCTGCAATCTTACGTATTTCTGGTAAACCATTAACTAAGTATGGTCAACCTTGTGATGTTGCTGCATTCCCTTTTGAATATGACAGAATGTACTTCAGAACATTTGTTTATTCTGGTCCTGCTACAACTGCTGATTTCATTGTTGCTGACAATTGTAATATTGTTGCTGATGCTGTTGTCACTCAACGTGCTTCTTATGCTAATGGAACAGCTGATGAGATTAAGCAATTAGAGAAAAACTTCTATAGCTACCAAGCTGGTTATTTGAAGCATCTTTACAGAATGGTTGGTTACAACGAAAACTTTGAATCTTGGGTAGATGATGCTACAACTTATGATAGCTATTATATCAAATTCAATGAGTATAATAAAAGTGAATACCAATGGGGTGATTATATCATGGAAGATTCAATGGTGATTATTGCTGTTCCTGTAGGTACTGCATCAACTAACTTGAGTAGTTTATTGACTCCTGCTTTAGGAACTGCTACTGGAGATAACACTTGTATCACTACAACTAGTACATCTACTACTGTATGGCCTAGCACTTCAACAACAACCACTTTGATTCCTTAATAG